>JGI24712J26585_10000111_pt1 | contig 63710 bp, 54 predicted proteins | sample BioPla3DNA2_FD_26585 | JGI IMG/M metagenome (IMG submission 26585) | reverse complement strand
AAAAATGATATACTTAAAATCCTTTACATTTCCAAATGCTGATTTGGAGTACGATTTTATTCTTTCTATCAAAAGAACTTGCTATGACTCATATTATCCATTCAAGATATTATCTCGTAATGATCTTCATAGATTGGACTTTGATGTGGTTACTATTCTATATGGGGGCAATGGCTCGGGGAAATCAACAGCACTTAATGTAATTGCTGAAAAGACTGGTATTACTCGTGATTCTATTTTTAATAAATCCAACTTTTTTCCCGACTATGTCAATTTATGCAATATGAATGAAGAGGATGATATACCAGAAGGAAGTAGGATCATTACAAGTGATGATGTATTTGACTATATGTTGAATATTCGAAACTTAAATGAAGGTATCGATTTGAAGAGGGATAAGATATTCGATGAATATCTGGATGCTAAATACTCGAGTTTCAAGATGGAATCATTGGCTGATTATGAACAGCTAAAAAAAGTAAATAATGCTAGAAGAAAGACACAGTCACGTTATGTTAGAAGTCAACTGGTAGACAATGTGCGTGAATATTCTAACGGAGAAAGTGCATTTCTTTATTTTACTGAAAAAATCCAGGACAATGGGCTCTATTTATTGGATGAGCCAGAAAATAGTCTTTCACCAAAACNTCAACTTGAATTGGTGAAGTTCCTTGAGGATTCAGNNCGATTTTTTGGATGTCAATTTATTATATCTACACATTCTCCGTTTTTACTAGCCATNCGAGGGGCTAGAATATACAACCTTGATGAGAATCCTGTTACTGTAGAGTCTTGGACAGAGTTGGAAAATGTCCGTAGCTATTATGACTTTTTTAAATCACATGAAAATGAATTCTTATAGTCTGCTACGCAGGCAGTAATTCTTGAGGCTATTACATTATATAAAGAAATCATCTGCTTTAGAGACTAAAAAAACTTCTTGATATATAAAACATATTATGTTATATTTAAGGTCATTATAGAATTAAGGGCGAAGACCTCATCTTTTTGGAAATCTTAACAGAGATTCAGTGTCGTGGCTGTAAGCACTGATTAAGAGAGTAGTAGATTGAGCAACACTTCTCCTGTACAAAATTGTATAGAACTCTTTATTAATGAGTAGGGCGTATTTGCGCCAATGTGGGTGGCACCGCGGGAGAATTCTCGTCCCTCAGAAACATTTTTGTTTTTGAGGGACTATTTTTTTTATATAATAGGAGGAATGGAAATGAACATGTATAGGACACATAATTGTGATGAGTTGAGGAAGGATAATGTTGGTCAGCAGGTCAGACTAGCAGGATGGATTGATACTATCCGTGATCATGGAGGAGTAATATTTATTGATTTAAGAGATAGTTATGGTATAACACAGGTTGTAATTGATGACGATTCACTAATTATGGGTCTTGGTAGGGAAGCTGTCATTTCAGTAGAGGGAATTTTACAGGAAAGATCCAGTGAAAACGTTAATCCCAAATTAGCCACAGGAGAGGTTGAGTTAAAGGTAAGTAGTCTTGAAGTTTTAAGTAAAGCTGCTTCACATCTTCCTTTTGATATTAATGAATCTACTCAAACCCGTGAGGAAGTTCGTCTAAAATACAGATTTTTAGATTTGCGCAATCCTAATGTACAAAAAAATATAGTAGCACGGGCTAATATCATAAGCCATTTAAGAAATTCTATGGAAAAGCTTGGATTTCTTGAAATTCAAACACCTATTTTAACATCATCATCACCTGAAGGGGCAAGAGACTACCTGGTGCCAAGCAGGAAGCATCATGGGATGTTTTATGCTTTACCACAAGCGCCACAGATATTTAAGCAGCTCCTAATGGTATCTGGCTTTGATAAGTATTATCAGATTGCCCCCTGTTTTAGAGATGAAGACGCCAGAGCTGACCGGTCACCTGGTGAGTTTTATCAATTAGACTTTGAGATGTCATTTGCCACACAAGAGGATGTTTTTGAGGTGGCAGAGAAGGTACTATATGATACATTTACAAAGTTTTCAAATAAAAAGGTTAGTCCTGCACCCTTTAAGAGAATACCTTATTCAGAAAGTATGCTAAGATATGGAACGGATAAGCCTGATTTACGTAATCCTTTAATAATTGAAGACTTAACAGATTTTTTTGCAAATGTAGATTTTGCACCATTTAAAAACAAGCCAGTTAGGGGAATAGTTGCTCCTAATTGTGCTAGTCAGCCTAGGTCCTTTTTTGATAAGATGCTTGATTTTGCAACGGAGATTGGAATGAAGGGACTAGGATATATCTCAGTTCTTTCTGACATGGCACTAAAGGGTCCTATAGTTAAATTCCTATCAGAAGAACAGCAAAAGGAAATGATTACAAGACTTAACTTAAAGGAAAATGATACGCTGTTCTTTATAAGTGATGTTTCTAAATTTGTAGACACATTTGCTGGACAAATTAGGACTGAGCTTGGCAAACGTCTTGATATTATTGATAAAGACTCATTTGAAATGTGTTTTATTGTAGATTTCCCTATGTATGGTAAGAATGAAGATACTGGGGCTATAGAGTTTACCCACAATCCATTTTCTATGCCACAAGGTGAGATGAAGGCCTTAGAGGAAATGGATCCATTAGATATTAAAGCATATCAATATGATATTGTATGTAATGGTGTTGAGCTTTCCTCAGGAGCAGTCAGAAACCATCGTCCTGACATTATGCTAAAAGCATTTGAAATAGCTGGATATACAAAAGAGGATATAGAAAGTAAATTCCCAGCCTTGTTTAATGCCTTCCATTATGGTGCTCCACCTCATGCTGGTATGGCTCCAGGAGTTGATAGAATGGTTATGCTTCTTACTGAGCAAGAGAGTATCAGGGAGGTTATAGCATTCCCTATGAATTCAAATGCTCAGGATGTACTACTTGGTGCTCCTGGCACGGTTTCGGAGATGCAACTACGTGAAGTTCATATAAAGATCAGATAAGGAGGTCGTATATATGATTGATATTAATCGCTACCAATCAATGGCGAAATTATCTTTAAGTGAATCTGAAAGAGCTAGGATATCTGACCATGCTGATATATTGGTAAAAAGCTTTGATGAACTGGAAAAAATCAATGTAGATAATGCTAGCCCCCTTATAAGTGTATTGAATGAAAGTAATATTTTAAGGGAGGATATACCCAGAAAGTTTACGACTAGGGAAGAGCTTTTATCTTATGCCCCAGAACAATCAGATGGGTATTTTCAGGTTCCAAAAACTATTGATTAGAGGAGGGAAACCATGGATTACTTTATTATAGATTATAATGTGGAAGGGCAAAACACCCTTGCACTTGAAGATAGTATAATGCAAAAGGGTAGACCTATTACAGCAGGCTCTAAAATGCTTGATAATTTTATTGCACCTATAAATGCTACAGTCGTTGACAAGTTATCTAATGAATATAAAATCGCTGGAAAAACAGTCATGGATGAATTTGGTATTCCTAGTTTCTTTTCAGGAGAATCGGATGAAATATCAGGAGCAATTAAGGCAGTTGTAGATAATGCTGTATCTTTCTCCCTATGTAATGATGTGTTTGGCAAGTACCGAAAGCAAGCTGCCGATAATAAGCTTTGTTACATTCATCCCACCTATGGGACCGTATCCAGATATGGATTAGTTCCTGTGGCTTCTTCTATGGACCAGATAGGTATTGTATGTAAAGACATGAGGGAGGGCTTTAAGCTACTTTCACTTATTGCAGGAAATGATGAAAAAGACGGTGCAATGTTTTCTGAAAAGTCATACTCTTATGATAATAATGAACAGGACCTAACCTTGGCTATTCCTGATTCGGTAATAAGAATGGCAGATAAAAATGTTCAGGATGCAATAGGGGACTTTGCCAAGAACTTTAAAACTACAAGTCTAGACCTAGAACATTTTAATGTGTATAAGCAGGTAATGTATATCCTAAGCTGTGCTGAGATTAGTAACAACATAAGTCGCTATGATGGTGTGAATTTTGGCTATCGAACATCTAATTACACCAATATTGATGAGCTTTACACTAATAGCCGTACAGAGGGCTTTGGATACCATGCCAAGCTTACAGCAATAATGGGAACAATGGTACTAACAGAGAACAACTATAAAACCTATTATGATAAAGCTATGAAGCTACGTCGTCTTATTAAGGATGGGGTTTCATTTGAAGGATATGATATCATTGTGCTTCCTTGTGATATAGGTAAAGACCCATATGATAATCTTTCCCTATATTCACTTGCCAATCTGGCTGGCCTACCTTCTGTATCATTTTCATATAAGGGACAAGGCATACAACTGATTGCAAATGTAAGAAAGGAAAGCTCTTTATTAACAGCCTGGGAGGTGTGCATGAAATGAAATATGAAGTAGTAATGGGCTTAGAGGTTCATGTGGAGCTATCCACAAACTCCAAATTATTCTGTGCCTGCTCTTCAAAATTCGGGGCAGAGCCAAATGAAAATGTATGTCCAGCATGCCTAGGGATGCCTGGAATGCCCGCTGTTACCAATAAGAGAGCAATTGAGCTAGGTATTGCAGCTGGTCTTGTCACAAATAGTGAGATTACAAAGACCATAAGCTTTGATAAAAAGAATTACTTTTATCCTGACCTGCCTACAGGATACCAAGTTACCCAATTATTCGCACCAATTTGTAAAAATGGATGGGTTGAGATTGAAACAGAAAAAGGTAAAAAGAAAATCACCTTAAGTCAGATTCATATTGAAGCAGATGCGGGTAAGTTGGTTCATGATAATCGCACTGATACATCATTAATTGACTATAATCGTGCCAGTGTGCCCTTGATTGAGATTGTAAGTAATCCTGATTTTCGCTCAGCCGAAGAGGTTGTGGCATATTTAGAAAAGCTTCGACAGCTTTTAAGCTTTGCTAACGTTTCTGACTGCAAAATGCAGGAGGGTTCAATGAGATGTGATGTAAATATCTCAGTAATGGAAAAAGGTGCGACTGAATATGGAGTCCGTACCGAGATTAAGAACATGAACTCCTTAAAGGCTATTGCAGCAGCTATTAATTATGAGGCGCAGAGACAAATTGATGCATTAGAAACTGCTAGTGAGGAATTAGTCCAAGAAACCCGTAGATGGGATGATAGTAAAGGCCAAACATTTTCCATGCGTCAGAAGGAGGATGCTACAGACTATCGTTATTTTCCAAATACAGAGCTTATGCCCATATCTATTGAAGATAAATGGATAGAAGAGGTTCGTGCTAATCTTCCTGAAGCCGCCCATGACAGATTTCTAAGATTAACTGAGAAATTGGGCTTATCCGAATATGACAGTAACATTATTACAGGAAGTAAAAATCTTTCTGATATATTTGATAAGACTATGGAGTACTTTAGCAAGCCCAAGGAGGTCGCCAATTGGATTATTGTCGAACTCTTAAGCATAGCTAAGGGTGATAATAAAGGCGAGGATGATGTAAAAATTGATTGCAAGAAATTTGCAAAACTAATGGAGCTTGTTGACAGCAAGGTTATTAATCGTAATGTTGGTAAAGACCTCCTATCACTAGTCCTGACAGAAGATATTGATCCCGAGAAATATGTAGAGGAAAACAAGCTTGGCATGATTAGCGATACTGACATGATTGACAAGGTCGTACAGGAGGTCCTTGTAGAATTTTCAAAATCTGTTGAAGAATATAAAGAGGGAAATCAAAAGGTGTTTGGTTTTCTAGTAGGCCAGACCATGAGAAAGCTAGGAGGCAAAGCAAATCCACAGCTTATCAATAGTCTGCTAAAGAAACATCTATCTTAATTCATTAGATTAAAGTTTTGGGTATTATTTTCCTTGTAGTAATAAAAAATAAAAAGTGAGTAAGTTTGATTCTGAATCCTAAAACATAATAAGATCTTAGTCTAAAATGATATGATACTTCCAAAGTGGACAGTCTAATTAATTATAATTAGATTTTCTACTTGGAGGTATTTTTAATGTTTTCTTATTTATGTGCTAGAGGGCAAATCTTTTGTTGAGTTTAGGTTTAATTCATAGTAGAATGATAGGGTATAAAATTTTATATAGGATATTAAGAGTAAAAACCATGAATTAAGGCGATTAAAGTGAGGGACATATATTGAATCTTGGAACAGAAAAGATATCAAAATTATTGTGGAAGCTAAGTATTCCCGCAATCCTTGGAATGTTAAGCAGTGCCATTTTTAATATAGTTGATAGAATATTTGTAGGCAAAATCAATTCTGATGCCTTAACTGCAGTAGGAATAACCATGCCTGTACAAATAATTCAGATGGCATTTATATTACTAGTGGGAATAGGAACCTCCTCCTTGATTTCCATAAAGCTGGGTGAGGGAAAGCTGGATGAGGCTGAGGATATTTTATATCTTGCCCTAAAGTATATTCTTATTTTTTTAATAGCCTTTGCTACTTTATTTATGATTTTTTTAGACCCTATACTAAATATACTGTCTATATCGGATGAGGTACTACCATATGCCAAGGAATATATAGTAATCATTATTCTTGGCTCAATTATAGGAATCCCAGGTTACTGTTTAAACAATTCCCTGCGTTCTATAGGTAAGGCAGGGGTATCGATGAAGATAATTGTGATTACCTCTATTATGAATATTATACTGGACCCCATATTTATATTTATTTTTAAACTGGGAATAGGAGGGGCGGCAATAGCCACAGTGATTTCCCAGACCACCTTGACGATTTATATAATACATGCATTTGTTAAGCGAGAGGATTTTGTAATAAAGTTAAGGCTAAGAAGGGTAAGTGAAGAGTTTGCTTTATTAAGAGATAGCCTGAAAATGGGTTTGCCTTCCTTCTATGTGCAGATATTAGCAGCAGGAGTGAGCCTATTCTTAAATAGGAGCTTACTTAAGTTTGGAACTGATCTTGATATAGCCGCGGTTACAATCATGTCAAGCATTTATAGTTTTTATCATATGGTAGTGGTAGGGATTGTCCAAGGAAACAATTCTATATGTGGTTACAATCTAGGGGCAAAGCAATATGGGCGAGTTAGAAAATCCTTGGGACTAGCATTGTTTTATTCCTTTTTCCTATCAACATGTTTGTTTTTGCTGATTATACTATTTCCTAGAATCTTGGTGGCCATATTTTCAGACAACCAACAGTTAGTAGAGATGACCTCAGAGGCATTAAGATATTATCTGTGTATGCTTCCTGTTATCGGGCCACAGACTGTCAGTTCACAATATTTTCAGGTGGTTGGTAAATCCAAGCTTAGCAGCGTATTAGCATTTTTCAGGTATGGTATTATCATTATTCCAGCTATACTTATATTAGGGCCAAGGCTTGGAGTTAAGGGCATTTATATAAGTAATGCAATATCAGATGGTATAGCCAGTCTAGTATCGATTTTATTTATTGTTTTTGAATTAATAAGGTTAAAGCAAATGGAAGAAGGTTTGAAACAAAGATAAAAAATGTAGGCAGTAATCAGCAGCAAGGAGAAAACTAATGGAGATAAGAAAAACAAATATAGAGGATTTTGATAAGGTCATGGAAATCTATGAAGGTAGCTGGATTAATGATGATGAAAGCTATGGAGTGGTTCATAGAATAGCTTCCTCAAGTCGACAGAAGGGGGTTGCCTCTTTCTCTATAAATTGGGCTTTGAACCAATGTGGAAATATCCGAATTGATACTCATAAAGACAATCTTATCATGCAAAAGTTTCTAAGTAAGAATGGATTTGACAGGTGTGGTATTATTTATGTTGAAGATGGAACCGAGAGAATAGCTTATCAAAAGCTGGTTTAGCTTAGAAATAATATTTGACAAATGTATCAGGGAATAATATTATAGTAAGCATATCAAAATAGTATGAAAGCATCCTAAAAACTATATGATAGATGCAGCTTACAAAATAATTATTAGGTAAGAGGTATTTTATAAGGTAATATGATTTATCATTGATTAATTATAAAGGACAGGTGATTATATGAAAAACGTAAGAAGATTTATAATAATGGGCTTGTTTGCCCTAATGTTGGCAGTATCATTTACTGCATGCTCTAAGAATGATGATGGGAATGTTGATAGGAATAATGACAAGGACTCATCATCTGATATTGTTAATATAGGTGTAACTGATTCATTAAGTTCAGTCAACCCTCTATTACAGGATGGAACTGAAGTAGTTAAATACACAACATCTTTGCAATTTTTGCCCCTAGTGGAGCTGAATAAGGATTTGGAATTTGTAGGTCAGCTTGCTAAGGATATTACAACAGAGGACAACAAGACATTTATCATACATTTGAATGAAGATGCAGTTTGGTCTGATGGTGAGAAGGTTACATCTGAGGATGTGGTTTTTACTTATTTACTATGGACTAGTCCTGAAATCGGAAGCGTAGGTATGTCTATGGAGAAGATTGAAGGAACTGGAGATGATGGGTATGCCCCCCAGGGTGCAAGCTCTATTAGTGGTGTTGTGGCGCTGGATGAACATAGAGTACAGATAACCACAAAAACAGAGATGGCCTTGCATTCCTTTAAAAACATTTTCGGTCGTTATATTTTAACATTGCCAGAGCATATTCTTCGTGATGTACCAAGGGAGAATCTGCTTTCATATGAATGGTTTAATGCTCCTACGGTTGTAAGTGGTCCATATTTTATTAAGGATGTGGATTTGAATCATTATGTGACAATGGAAGCTAATGAAAATTTCTTTTTGGGAGCACCTAAAATTAAGAATCTTAATATCAAGGTTGTTACAGCCAGTCAGCTACTAGCAGGTCTTAGGTCTTCTGAAATAGACCTAGTACAGCAGACAACAGGAGCTATACTTCAAGAGGATTATGATTCAGTAAGAAAACTTGATAATATTAAAGTATATGATGGAACTCCAGTAACCAATCAGTCAATCTTTTTTAATACAGAGAGGGTAACTGACCCAAGAGTTCGTCTGGCTATATTGTATGGAATTGACCGTCAGACTATATTGAATGATCTGATGAAGGGTCAAGGAGAGGTTGTTGAAGGCTTTTTTGCCAGTGCAGGTCCCTTCTATGATGAAAATGTCACACCAATTCCTTATGATCCAGAAAAAGCAGTCCAGCTTCTTAGTGAGGCGGAGGCCGATGGTTGGGATAAGTCTACTCAGCTTACATTCTATGTTAATAGTGGTGACACAACCTTTGTACAGATAGCAAGTTATATAGCTTCCACTCTTGGTGAGCTTGGTCTTAATATACAAGTAAATACTGTTGATATTTCATCTTTATTGTCCACAGCAGGTACTGGCGATTTTGATCTTTTGGCCGTTCAGTATACCTACACTCCTGTAGACCCTTATACAGATATAAGCTGGCTCTTGTCTGAGGGAGGATGGACAAGATATTATAGAGAAGAAATTGCTAATGCTCTTNATATTACTCAAGTAACCAATGATATGGATGAAGCTATAAGGCAATATCGTATTGTTACAGATTATGTACAGGAGGAGGCACCAATGATTTCTGTATATATTATTAGCGCTCTAGGAGCAGTGAATAATCGTCTTGAAAATGCAGTACCTGATGTATATGGAACATTTATTAATGTTCACGAATGGGAAATTAATAATAAATAAACTAATATGACTAAGTGAAGGAGGATAAGGCAGATGGAACCATTATTACAGGTAAATGACCTGTCGGTAGCCTTTGTAGAGGACAAAACAGAGACTGTTGTGGTAGATAATGTTAGTTTCTCTGTAGAGCCTGGAGAGGTTTTATGTATTGTAGGTGAATCTGGCTGTGGTAAAAGTGTAACTGCCTTATCCATCCTTGGATTACTAAGTCCTAATGCTAGGGTTAAAAGCGGTAGCATTATATTCGAGGGTAAAGATCTTCTGAAAATGAATAGCAAGGAATTGGATGAGATTCGCGGCAATGAGGTTACAATGGTATTTCAGGATGTAATGAATAGCCTAAATCCTGTACTTACAATTGGTAATCAGCTGACTGAGATTATCAGTGCTCATATGGGCTATGATAAGAGAAAAGCCAAAGAATATGCTATTGAAATGATAAAAAAGGTAGGTCTTGCAGATCCTTCAGCAGTGATGAAGAAATATCCACATATGTTATCAGGTGGACAACAGCAGAGGATAATGATTGCTATGGCTCTAGCATGTGAGCCCAAGCTAATTATAGCTGATGAGCCAACTACAGCCTTAGATGTTACTATACAGTTGCAGATTATGAAGCTTTTGGTTGAGCTTCAGAAGGAATTTCATATGTCAATTATATTGATTACCCATGATATTGGCCTTGTTGCAGAGCTTGCCGATAGGGTAATCATTATGTATGCTGGCCAATGTATTGAGGAGGCCACGGTCTACAAGTTATTTGACCAAGCGGGACACCCATATACTCGTGCATTATTAGGATCTGTTCCAAGTATATATGACGATCCTGATAAAAAGCTTACTTCAATTCCTGGGACTGTACCAGAGAATTATTATGAGATAGAAGGATGTAGGTTTTCTGGACGCTGTCCTTATGCTAAACCAACTTGTAGCAAAGACCAGGTCTACTTTGAGCTAGAGCCTGGGCATTTGGTAAGATGCCACAGGGTTGGAAAGGGGGAAATTCCCTTTGAGTCAGAATGATAAGAATAAACCCTTAATGAAGGTAGAAGGTTTGAAAAAATTCTACCCAGTAAAGGGAACCACTGTAAGAGAGAATAAGCCTTTTGTCCATGCAGTAGATGGAGTTGATTTTGAGATATACGAGGGAGAAACTCTTGGTATTGTAGGAGAATCTGGTTGTGGCAAGTCTACCATAGGACGGCAACTTGTAGGTCTAGAAAAGCCCACTTCAGGACATGTCCTATACCAGGGAAAGTCGATTTCTCATATGTCTCATAGTCGCCTTAGAAAAATCAGAACTGAGTTACAAATGGTGTTTCAGGATTCAACATCTTCTTTAAACCCCAGGAAGCAGGTATTTGATATATTAGCTGGTCCAATGCTTTATCATAAGATAGTAGATAAGGAGACACTGGATCAGGAAATTAATAGGCTTCTAGAACTTGTGGGTTTGCCTAAATCAATGAAATACAGGTATCCCCATGAATTTTCAGGAGGTCAAAGGCAAAGAATCGGGATTGCAAAGGCCCTGTTAGTTAGGCCAAGGCTGGTGGTATGTGATGAGCCAGTCAGTGCCTTGGATGTTTCGGTTCAAGCACAAATATTAAATCTCCTAAAGCAACTACAGGATGAGCTTAAATTAACCTATGTATTTATTGCCCATGGTCTTGGAGCGGTTCGTTATGTGAGTAACAGGATAGCTATAATGTATCTGGGCAGAATCGTAGAAATTGCAAATACAGATGAATTATTCGAAAATCCAATTCATCCTTATACCCAAGCTCTTTTTGATGCGGCACCCTTACCAGCTCCTAGGCTTAGGGGACGGGACCGGATAGTACTGAAGGGAGAACTTCCATCTTCAGTGAATCCTCCAAGTGGCTGTAGATTTCATACAAGATGCCCTTATGCTCTTGAATCCTGCAGGGTGAATGATCCTATGCTTTTACCTATAAGGCCAGATAGTGAACATTTGGCCGCTTGTCCAGTACTTATGCCAAAAGAAACAAGGAACGGAGAATATAATGGTTAAATATATCCTAAAAAGAATATTAATAGCCCTGCCAGTACTTATTGGTATTACTATTCTCGATTATGCAATTATGAGTCTTGCCGGCAGTCCATTAGAAATGATGCTAGGTCCAAAGACCACCGAGGCAGTCCTAAAAGCTAAAGAGATACAGCTTGGCCTTGATAAACCATTTTATATTCAGTATTTTGTATGGCTTAAAAATGTATTACAGGGTAATCTGGGTTATTCAATAAAAAGCTACCAGCCAGTAAGCCAGATTATAGGTAGCCATATAGGGCCTACATTATTATTGATGGGGACGTCAATGTTTGTAGGATTGGCTATTGCCATACCTATAGGTATTTATAGTGCTGTTAATAGGTATACAAAGAGAGACTACACCTTTGTAACCTTATCTTTTTTTGGAACCAGTATACCAAGCTTTTTCCTTTCTTTAATTTTAATTTACTTATTTACAGTAAAGCTTGGATGGCTTCCTTCTAGCGGTATGAGAACAGCCGGAGCTAAGGGTGGAGTAGTTGATCTGATTAAACATATGGTCATGCCCGTAATGGTTCTTGCTATATCTATTGCTGGTTCAAATATCAGGTATGTAAGAAGTGCTGTACTAGAAATACTACAAAAAGATTATGTACGTACAGCAAAATCAAAGGGGATCGGCCCTTTTTTGACTATTAATAAGCATGCACTGCGAAATGCTTTGATACCAATTGTAACAGTAATAGGAATGCAGATTCCAACTCTTTTTGGGGGAGCAGTTATCGTTGAACAGGTTTTTAGTTGGCCAGGTCTAGGGCTTATTACAATGAATGCAATAATGGCCAGAGATTATCCAGTAATTATGGGAGTTGCTCTCTTAACAGCTGTAGTTGTCCTATTTGCAAATCTGATTACGGATGTTATATACGCACTAGTCGACCCTACAATACGTTATTGATGAAGACTTATAAGAAGTAAGGAAATGGAGTAAACAATGAAGCAAATTTCCGAACCATCACAATATAGAAATTCTAGCCTAAAGATGATAATTAAGCGTTTTCGTAAGCACAGGCTGGCGGTAGCTAGTCTATATTTTCTAATAATTATAACGATACTGGCCATATTAGCCCCCTGGATTGCCCCCTATGATCCAAATCAAGTAAGTACATCATTTTCAAAGCCACCTTCATTAAAGCATTGGTTTGGTACTGATCAAATTGGTAGGGATATGCTCAGTAGGCTTTTGTATGCTACAAGGNTATCTTTATTTGTTGGATTTGCTACTACTATTTTATCTTCAATAATTGGAGTCATTCTGGGACTAGTAGCTGGCTATTTTGGAGGACTGGCTGATATTATAATTATGCGTATTACAGATACGATCATGTCATTTCCATATATACTTCTTGTGCTTGTGGCAGCGGCTATATTTAAGCCGGGTTTATGGAATATAATACTGATTCTTAGTTTTGTAGATTGGCCAGGTGCTGCTAGATTGGTCCGGGGAAATGTATTATCTATACGGGAGACCAATTTTGTAAAAGGAAACATAGTGGCAGGAATGCCTAATAGATATATTATTTTCTCAGAAATATTACCAAATACTATAGGTCCAGCCTTAGTATATTCTACATCTGTATTTGCCTTATCAATACTTGATGAGGCAGCCCTTAGTTTTCTTGGTATGGGGGTCCAGCCTCCTATGGCTAGTCTAGGAAATATATTAAACGGGGCTGAATCAATAACTATACTTACAAGTAAGTTCTGGTTATGGGTTCCGGCAGGTGTAGTAATTATATTACTGGTTGTAAGTATTAATTTTGTTGGAGATGCTCTTAGAGATGCTATTGACCCATCTGCAAAGGAATAGGATGGACAGTAATTGGATAAAATAGAATAATATATATGTACTTATGAAAAGGGTTGTCAAAAAATGGCAACCCTTTAATCCTATTAGCAAGGTAAATACCCTTAATTGGAAATAATTGTTGTGAATATACACTAACATAATATGGGTTATCATCATGAAATACTACAGTTTTAACAAAAGTCTGTAAAAGCACTGACAAAGTGGTGGTTTTTCTGCTATAATATATTATAGATAGAATAATTAATTGCTTGTTTTTTAGCTTGTGTTTGTTTAGGCGAATGATTTATAGACTAAAGTTTACTAGAAGATGTTTTGCAACTAGAGTTTTTACAATGAAATAGGAGGTATTAAATGTATGAAATAGGTGACTATATTATTTACAGTAACCACGGTGTGTGTAGGGTGGAGGATATTGGTAGCCTTGATATATCTGGCATTGATAAGAGTGTAGAATGTTATACCCTTCAACCTGTATTTTCAAAATCAAGTACCTTATATACTCCTGTAGACAACGATAAAGTATCCATGAGAAAAGTGATTAGCAATGAAGAAGCTAAGGAACTAATAGAACAGATTCCTGACATTCCCGTGCTTTGGGTGGAAAATGACAAGCAAAGAGAAGAGGCATATAAGCAAGCCTTAAAAGATCGAGATTGTTTAGATTGGGCAAGAATAATCAAGACCCTATATATAAGAAAGCAGGAGCGGATAGCCCAGGGTAAAAAGCTTACATTCACAGATGAGAAATATCTTGGTATTGCAGAGGATTGTCTTTATGGAGAACTTTCCATTGTAATGGACATGGATAAGGACGAAATTGAGCTTATAATTAACGAACGACTAGCCCAACTTAATATGGTTTAGTTATTACAACTCCTAAAGCATGAGCATGTATATTGCAAGGAAGTATCCTAGCATAGCGTGCTCTTGTTTTTATGTAATATGAAAGTTGGTCCTATTACATAAAAAATTTTCATAGGGGGTTTAGTCTACTAATTTTTTACTAGTTGACAGATTGACAGATATAGTGTATAACAACAAGTAGATATGAATAAATATACATAAACATTATGCTTATTTAATAAGCAGTTAATAAAAATAGAGGTGATGTTAGTATGAAGAAAAGTGTATTTGTAGATGGATTAAGTGGAACAACCGGGCTTGAGATTAATGAACGATTATCCAAATATAAGGATATTGAGATTATTAAGATCGATTATGATAAACGTCGTGATGTGAAAGAACGTCAAAGAATCATTAACGAGGCTGATTTGGTGTTTTTATGTCTACCAGATGATGCTGCTAGGGAATCTGCTTCCTTGGTTACTAATCCGAAAACCAAGATAATCGATGCTAGTACTGCCCATAGGACTTCGGCTGGATGGACTTACGGACTTCCGGAGCTTTCCCCTTCTCATAGGGAAGCTATAATAAGTAGTAAGAGGTTGACTAATCCAGGCTGTCATGCTAGTGCATTTACCCTTTCCATATATCCTCTTGTATATCATAAGATTATGGCAGATAATTATCCTGTATCATGCCAAAGCATTACTGGATATAGCGGTGGTGGGAAAGGCTTGATCGGAAAATATGAGGATGATAGTAAGGACAATCCATATACCAAGGCACCAAGACCTTATAGTNTAGGCCTTAATCATAAGCATCTTAAGGAAATGATGGTTCATTCAGGACTAGCTGAAAGTCCCTTATTCCTTCCTATANTAGCAGATTATTACAAGGGATTGGCAACTATAATTCCTATTCACACCAGGCTTCTTAATAAGCAGCTTACTGGAAGGCAGTTGCATAGTGTTCTAGAAGACCACTATAAGGGTCAAAGGTTTGTAAAAGTTATGCCATATATAGATGAAGAAAGCTTGATGGATAGTAGTGATTATATCTTTGATGGTGGTCTAGATATAACAGCATGTAATAATACAAATATGGCTGAAATATTTGTATTAGGAAATGATGCTAATGCTAAGTCTATGATAATAACTAGGCTAGATAATTTAGGTAAGGGAGCCTCTGGTGCTGCCATTCAAAATATGAATCTTATGCTGGGATATGATGAGGATTATAGTTTAGTATAATATAAATAGGGCTAAGTCTAGGTAATCTAATACCTAGGCCTAGCCCTATAAGCACATTAAGACTATTATTCCTTATCCTCTGATAGGACCAAAGTATTCATCATTTTATGAAGCTCCTCTAAAAGACGAGCACCATCCTTAAGGTCTAAGTTCAGGTTGCATATAAGTTTTTCAGGTATACTTAAAGCTTCATCTTGAAAGTCTCTTCCCTTCTTAGTAAGGCTAATATAAACATTTCGTTCATCCTCTTTACTACGATTTCTAGATATATATTCTTGGGCTTCTAATTTCTTCAAAAGAGGAGTTAGGGTACCAGAATCCAAAAATAGTTTTTTACCAAGTTCCTTAATGGTAATCTTGTCCTCCTCCCATAAGGCCATCATAATAATATATCCAGTGTAGGTCAGATTATATGGATCCAGTAAAGATTTATATTTTCGAATAATTTCTTTTGAACAGACATACAGTGAAAAGCAAAGTTGATTATCTAATCTTAGGATATCATATTTATTTTTATTGTCATCTTGTCTTGTGTTAGTATTCATAATACCATCCCTTTCTATTTTGTATGGTTAATAGATAATTGCGAGTTTCGCAATTGCCTATTTTATAGTCAAGTATATATAAGTGAAAATCCAATGATTTGTTTATATTGACATATCGTACAATTTAATTTTATACAATTATTTTAAAAATGTCAATTAAAAAGCAAAATATACTTGACAAAACGCAAAAATAGTGTAAAATTAAATTGTAAACAATTGATACATCGATTAATACTTAAATTCATAACATAAAAATTAATGATTTATCAAACAATATATTTATTAAACTAAAAGAAACTAATATAAATAAACAACAAGTTTATAGAAGGAAGGAAGTATGTATATGAAAGATATAAAAAACCTAATAGAAAATCGTCGGACTTATTATGAAATTGATAAAACTTCACCTATCTCAGATGAAGAAATCAGGGAAATTGTTGAGCATTCAATAAATTATGTTCCATCAGCTTTTAATTCACAAAGTAGTAGAGTGGTTCTTCTTTTTGGAGACCAACATGATAAGTTATGGGAGATTACAAGAGAGACCCTAAGAAAGATAGTTCCTGCCGATTCATTTTCATCTACTGATGCTAAGATAGATGGATTTAAGAAGGGATATGGAACAGTACTATTCTTTGAGGATGATGCTGTTATTGAAGGTCTTCAAGAACAGTTTCCTTTATATAAGGATGTTTTCCCACTCTGGTCACTTCAGTCTTCTGGAATGCTACAGTATACTGTATGGGTGAGATTAGAAGGAGCAGGCCTTGGTGCATCACTACAGCACTACAATCCCTTGATTGATGATGAGGTTAAGGCTAATTGGTCTATACCTAGTTCATGGAAGCTTCTCGCCCAGATGCCATTTGGAACTCCAACTAATGAGCCAGGTGAAAAGGAATTTGCCCCAATAAAAAGCAGATTTAAGGTGTTTTCATAAGCTAAGAATTAATAAATAATAAGTGGAGGGTACAAACCTCCACTTATTATTTATGGTGCGCCCAGCATGGGCGCAATCTAGTGGGTTAAAGTCCCTAGTCTGCCCTAGTAGTGGGAAAGACATAGCCAATGGCAAGGGTGTCGCGAGCGATTGCGAATCTGAAGGAAGCTGGATGGCAAATCTCTGGTCTGACGAAAGAAATCACATCAGGCTACAGTTAAGGATAAGGCTGCCAAACAAGTCGAAGTCCAATAACTACTCGGAATTAACTGTAGTAAATATAAACGACTATAAAGCATGGGAATTCGCGAATACCCGAAAGGGATACTGGCGAACAGCAAATAGTCCTATACTGAAAAGAAGCCTTAATAATAAAATAATAGCCAGTCTGGGATTTATGTCCATGACTGACTATTATCTGAAAATATGTGAAAACTAGAGAACCGCCGTGTACCGAACGGTATGCACGGTGGTGTGAGAGGTCGGCTAATCAACTAATGGTTAGCCTCCTACTCGATTCTCTTTTTATAGAACCAAAGTAAAGAGACGGGTAGAGAATTTTAATTTAGAAAGGACATAAACTATGTATAATGAATGGTCATTGGATATACTTTATAAGGGATTAGAAGACGAGAATTATAAGAAGGACAAAGAAAGATTAAAAGACTTAATAGATGACATCAAAAACTTTGCCATAGGTCTTTTAGAGGGTGACGATGAAGAAGTGCTTTTGCTTGCTGCAATCGACTATATGGAAGGTTTAGAGCTATTAGGAAGTAAGCTTGGCTCATACCTAAGTTTAAGAGAATCAGTAAATACATCAGATAGTCAGGTGGTAAATGAGCTTAATATGCTTGAGAAACAACTAAGTCAAGTATCTAAGCCTTTTGCTGTAATAAAGAAATGGATTGCTAAGATAGAATCCATAGATAAGTATGAGTTTAAACATCCTAAGCTAAAGGAATACTCCTTTATGATAAATGAGATAAAGGACGATGCAAAACATTTACTAAGTGATGATGTGGAGGATGTTATAGCAAGGTTTAATATTTCAGCAGGATCTGCCTGGAGTAATATGCAAAGCTACCTGACATCTGTTCTTGAGGTGGAATATAGGAAAGAGATTATAACCTTACCTGAGGTCCGTAATCTAGCCTACAGTCCAGATAAGTCTGTTAGAAGGGATGCATATGAGGCCGAGCTAAAGGCTTATGAGAAAATTAAAGACCCTATAAGCTATTCCTTAAACAATATAAAGACCCAGGTTAATACCATTTGTGACCTAAGAGGATATGAGTCACCTTTAGACCAGACTCTAGACCAATCCTACATGAAGAGAGAGACCTTAGAGGCTATGCTAGAGGCAATGAGAGAATATATGCCAATCTTTCATAAGTATCTAAGGCATAAGGCAAAGCTTTTAGGACATGAAAATGGGCTTCCTTGGTATGACCTATTTGCCCCCATGGGAGAGAGTGAGACTAAATTTACTGTGGAGGAATCTAGGGATTATCTAGTTAATCATTTTAGGAGATTTTCTGATGAACTAGCGGATATGACCAATCAAGCATATGAGGAAAAGTGGATAGATTTCTTTCCTAGAAAGGGAAAGGTCGGAGGAGCATTTTGCAGTAACCTGCCCTTTGTGAAGCAGAGTAGAATACTTGCTAATTTTTCAGGATCTTTAAATGATGTGGTTACCCTAGCTCATGAACTCGGTCATGCCTATCATGGAGTAAATATAGAGAATCATCTACCACTTAATACTGATTATAGTATGCCAGTTGCGGAGACCGCTTCTACATTTAACGAATTGCTTATAATGGAAGCAGCTATTAAAGAAGCCTCAGCTAAGGAGAAGATGGCACTAATTGAAAGCCAGTTACAGGACCTTACTCAGATTATTTGTGATATATATTCTAGATATTTATTTGAGACAGAAGTGTTTGAAAAATCAAAAAATGCATTTTTGTTTCCAGATGAGCTTAATGAAATCATGCTAAAGGCTCAAAAGATTGCTTATGGTGATGGGCTTGATCATGAATATCTCAATCCGTATATGTGGGTTGTTAAGGGACACTACTACTCAGAGAGTTTAAGTTTCTACAACTTTCCTTATGCCTTTGGAGGGCTTTTCGCAAGAGGACTATATGAGAAGTATAAAGAAGAGGGTAAAGAATTTGTAGCAAAGTATAAGGCTCTTTTAAATGCAACGACTATAAGCAGGGTTGAGGAGTGTGCCAAGGAAGCAGATATTAATTTAGAAGACCCCGATTTTTGGAGAGCAAGCCTAAAGGCTATTGAAGGTTTGGTAGACGAATTCACAAAGCTATCCTTATAGAAAATCATTTTTAATATTAAACTACTGGAAGCAATGCCATAATACAAATAAAAATGAATTTTAATCAATAACAGGCAAGAAGACATCAACATAAAAAACATAGCTTTTATCATAATAATAGTATCTTGCTTATGAGTAAATTTATTGATTATAAGATGATTTGTGAAGGAGAGAGGCTATGAGTTTAATTGATTCTAAGTCCCAGCTTCCAGTAGGACTAGGTATGCGACTAGCATTAGATATGAAGGCAATGAGTAATTTTTCAAATTTACCTGATGCCAGAAAGCAGGAGCTGATTAGCTATATAGAAGGTTCATCGACAGGAGAAGATGCAAAAAACCGCGTTATGGAGGTGGTTAGTAGTCTTCATAACAATACATTTAGTTAGCTAACTTAAGAAAAGGACAGGTCCGAAAAATCGAACCTGTCCACTTTTTACCCTCCACAACTATCTTTGCTTACCCATAAAGAATAATGCTATGGTTCCTGGGCCTGAATGGGACCCGATAGTAGGTGATACATAGTTAATCAAAAAGTTCTCAATACCTAATCGGTCTTTTATAATGGAGGCTACATATTCAGCGTCCTCCCTGCTATCTCCGTGGCTTATGAAGACAATATCATTTTTGTTCTCGAAGCCTGGTAATCTTTTCTCCATCTGATCTACCAATGAGTTTAAAGCTTTCTTTCTTCCTCTTACATTATTAAGAGGAACAAGTCGTCCTTCATTATCAACATGTAGAACAGGTTTTACATTTATTAAGCTTCCGATTATTGCAGTAGTTTTTGATACACGGCCACCTTTGTGCAAGTGGTGTAAGTCATCAACAGTAAAGATATGACATAGGTTTAATTTGTTATTTTCTAGCCAGTCAACTACCTCATCTATTGATTGTCCTTCTTCCTTCATCTTCACAGCCTTGTGAATAAGTAGCCCTTCTCCAAGAGATGCACACAAGGAATCGACAACCCTTATATTAGCACCCTGCCTTTCCTCGCAAAGATCTCTAGCAACAGTTGTTGCAACAGAACAGCTACCACTAAGTGCTGATGAAAATGCGATATGTAATATATCGTAACCTTCATCAAGTAAGCTGGAAAACACATCTAAAGCTGAATCTGGATTCACTGCCATGGTTGTAGGCATGGCTCCGTCACGCATTTTGTCATAGAATTCTTTTGGCTCCAAATTTGTTTTATCACCGTATACAATATCACCAAAGCTATAATATAGAGGTATAACTCTCACTTTATGCTTCTTAATATAATCCTCTGGCAGATCACATGTAGTGTCTGTAGTGATAATAAACTCCTTCATCCCTTTTACCATCCCTTTCCCTAATTGTATATATATTTTAAATCCATAAATATTAATATGGTTATATGTGGTTTTGAATACGATATGATATATTATACCATACCATACTTATCATATTCAATATATTTTGACTTTAAAACTTTATATTTCTAAAATGATTATGTATTATTTTACAGGTCTCCATATTATCAAGTTTGTATATTAACAAAACAAAATAATTATGCTAGTATATTATGGTGGTTATTTTACATAGAGAGGCAGGAAAAGAAATGCTTAAGAATATATTGTGTTTTGGAGATTCTAATACCTATGGATTTATAGCAGGTAGTGGTGGAAGATATGATGAGAATACAAGATGGACTAGATTATTACAAAAACACTTGGGATTAGAATACTATATAATAGAAGAGGGGCTAAATGGTCGTACTACTGTATATGATGATGATACCATGAAACATGTTAATGGTAGTAACTATCTTGAGGTATGTATAGCTAGCAATAGGCCACTTGATTTGGTGATTATCATGCTAGGCACTAATGATACTAAGGACCGTTTCCATGCATCCGCAAAAGACATTGCTAAGGGAATGGAAGAGCTTATTAAGATCCTAAGAAGCCCAGGTCTTTATGATAAGGGGATTTTGATTGTTTCTCCAATTCATATTAGCGATAAAATAGGCTTTTCTGAGTATAATGAATCCTTTGGTGGGCAAAAAGGAGCGGAAAAATCCAGACTTTTGGCAAATGAGTATAAAGTACTTGCTGATAAATATGGCTGCCATTTCATGGATGCTGCAGATTATGCTAAAGCTGATGATAAGGATGCCATTCATCTTGATGCAAAGGGACATGCCAAATTAGCTGAGGCATTGTATCATAAGATTAAAGAAATAGAGACGGCACTGATGTAGTTATGAACTTAGGATTAGGAGGATGGTTTGGAAAATTGGGTTATAAAAAATAAGAAGGCAGACTTTGAACAGATTGCGAAAAAGTGTGGTGTTAGTGAGGTTATAGCACGCTGCTTAGTCAATAGAGGATTAGAAGAGCCAGAAGAAATTGATTCCTATCTGCATCCTAGTCTTGATAAGCTTCATAGTCCTTTCCTTCTAAAGGATATGGATAAAGCATGTGATATACTTGAGGAAAAGATTGCATTATCCAAGAGGATACGTATTATTGGTGATTATGATGTGGACGGAGTAGTAGCGACCTATATACTTTACAGAAGTCTAAGAAAAATGGGAGCCAAGGTAGATTATGAGATTCCTGATAGGATAAATGACGGCTATGGATTGAACAATAGGATGATTGAGGAAGCTAAGGATGATAATATAGATACCCTGCTTACCTGTGATAATGGAATTACCGCTATGGAAGAGATAAAAAGGGCAAAAGAGTATGGTATGACAGTTATTGTAACAGACCACCATAGTCTAGCTAAGTTAGAAGATGGTAGATCCATACTACCTGATGCAGATGCTATTATCAATCCTTGGCAAACAGATTGTCAATATCCTTTTCCTAATCTATGTGGGGCTGCCATAGCATATAAATTGGTTCTTGCATTACTTAGTAGATACAAGTTACCTGATAGTATATCCTATGCCAGAGAACTTATCACCTATACGGCAATTGCTACAGTCTGTGATGTAATGGAATTAATCGATGAAAATAGGATTATAGTAAAACATGGTCTTTCCCTACTGAAGGAAACACCCAACAAGGGACTACTGGCCTTGATGGAGGTCTGTAAGCTTGATAAGGACAATATAAAAGCATTTCATATGGGTTTTATAATAGGCCCCTGCCTAAATGCATCAGGAAGGCTTGATACAGCCAAGAAGGGCGTAAAACTCTTGCTGTCAGAGACAGATAAGGAGGCATTGTTGCAAGCCACAGAGTTAAGAAGTCTTAATGAGGAACGTAAAAATATGACTGCTGAAAATGTAGAGAAGGCTCATATAATAATTGAGAAAGAAAATCTACTTAATGACTTAATTTTATTGGTATATCTTCCTGATTGTCATGAGAGTCTTGCAGGTATAATAGCCGGACGAATTAAAGAGTATTATCATAGACCAACTATTGTTTTGACCGATGCACTAGATGGGATTAAGGGTTCGGCTAGGTCCACAGAAAGCTATAATATGATAAAAGAGCTGTCAAAGCACAAGGAGTTTATGATTAAGCTAGGAGGCCATCCTATGGCAGCTGGTCTTTCTCTTTTATATGAGAATATTGAGCCATTAAGAAGGGCCTTAAATAACAATCCACCAATAACAGAAGAAGACCTAGTGCCCAAGGTAACTATAGATGTCTTGCTTCCCTTGGGATATCTTTCGTACGACCTAATTGAAGACTTAAATCTTCTAGAGCCATTTGGCAATGGGAATCCTAAGCCCCTGTTTGTCGAAAAAGATTTGACAATTAAGTCCCTTTTTGTTATTGGAAAAAATTCTAATGGTATTCGTATGCGGGTAATAAATCTGTATGGAAGGGAAATGGACGCATTATACTTTGGTAATATAGATAGATTTTTTGGACATATCAGTGATACATATGGAGAAGAAGAACTGCGGCGCTTAAGAAGCGGAAGAGCTACAAGACTAAAACTTACCATTACATATTATCCTTCAATTAATGAATATATGGGAAATAAGAGTATACAATTAATGATACAAAATTATAGATTAAATATAGAATAATGGAATTGAAAATAATAAAGCTTTGCGAATATGTGTCGGAAGTGATATAATATTCTACTATAAGAGGACTAAAAAATGAGAATTAGTCCATGAGAAAGGTTTGGGTGCAATATGAAAAAGTTAGAAGATTACGTAAGAAGTATACCGGATTTTCCAGAGCCCGGTATAATATTTAGAGATGTTACTAGTGTCTTATCTGATAAGGATGGATTGAAGCTTGCAATTGACCAGATGCAGGACTTGCTTAAGGATATTGATTTTGATCTTATATTAGGGCCTGAATCTAGGGGTTTTATATTCGGTGTTCCGATTGCTTATAATTTGGGTAAACCATTTATTCCTGTTAGAAAAGAAGGAAAATTACCTTGCGAGACCATATCCATGGATTATGAGCTAGAATATGGTAAAGCAACTATAGAAATTCATAAGGATGCAATTAAGCCGGGTCAGAGGGTTGTTATTATAGATGATCTGATTGCAACAGGAGGAACTATTGAAGCTATAACCAAGCTAGTAGAGAGTCTAGGCGGCCAGGTTATTAAGATTATCTTCCTAATGGAGCTAAAAGGACTTAATGGCAGAGCAAAGCTAGAAGGTTATGATGTAGATGCTGTCATTCAATATGAAGGTAACTAAATGAATTCAGTTTACAAATAAAAATACAGATTACAGAATATATTTAACAATATGTTTGCACAGGTGGTGAGAGTATGGATAAGATGGACGATATTATTAATAGTAGAATATTGACTAGGCGGGTAGCTACTTCTGTGCCAGCTGACTTTACCTCGCCCGAGCAGCTTTATAAAAAACTAATTGATAAAGTTATTAGCTATCATCCATCTACAGATATATCCATGATAGAAAAGGCATATACCTTGGCTATGAATGCCCATAAGGATCAGCTTAGGAAATCGGGAGAGCCTTATATAGTCCACCCCTTGTGCGTTGCTAATATTTTGGCAGAGCTAGAACTTGATAAAGAAAGTATCGTAGCAGGTATTCTCCATGATGTAGTGGAGGATACGGATTTTACCATAGTTCAGGTGAGAGAGATGTTTTCTGATGAGATAGCCTTACTTGTTGATGGTGTAACTAAGTTAACACAGCTTAAATACTCCAAGGATAAGGTTGAGATACAGGCAGAGAACCTTAGGAAAATGTTCCTTGCTATGGCAAAAGATATTAGGGTTATACTTATTAAGCTTGCTGACCGCCTTCATAATATGCGGACTCTTAAATATATGAGAGAAGATAAGCAAAAAGAAATAGCCAGAGAAACCATGGATATCTATGCCCCAATTGCCCAGAGACTAGGTATATCAAAGATAAAAGTAGAGTTAGATGATCTGTCCTTAAAATATCTTGAGCCTGATATATATAAGGAGCTGGCTGAGAAGATATCCTCAAAAAAGAGTGAAAGGCAGGCTTATATAGATAGCATTGTTGATGAGGTTAGGTCACATATTATTGAGGCTGGAATTTCTGCAAAAATTGAAGGTAGAATTAAGCATTTTTTCAGTATATATAAAAAAATGGTGAATCAAAACAAATCCATAGAGCAGATCTATGATTTGTTTGCGGTACGTATTATTGTAGACACCCTAAAGGATTGTTATGCAGCCTTAGGAGTTATCCACGAAATGTATAAGCCAATTCCAGGTAGATTCAAGGATTATATAGCAATGCCAAAGCCTAATATGTATCAATCTCTTCATACCACCCTGATTGGACCCAAGGGCCAGCCCTTTGAGATTCAGATAAGAACCCTAGATATGCATAGAACTGCGGAATATGGTATCGCAGCCCATTGGAAGTACAAGGAGGGTATTGATGAAAAAGGTAGCTCTGTCAATGCTGAAGAGGAGAAGCTGACCTGGCTTCGTCAGGTTCTAGAATGGCAGAGAGAGCTATCAGATAATAAGGAATTCTTAAGTTTACTAAAAAATGATTTTGATTTGTTTTCAGATAGTGTATATGCATTTACACCAACAGGTGATGTTAAGACCCTTCCAACAGGGTCTAACACCATTGATTTTGCTTATAGTATTCATAGTGCAGTCGGTAATAAAATGGTAGGTGCTAGGGTTAACAACAAGCTAGTACCTATAGATTATGTTATTCAAAATGGGGACCGAATTGAGATTATGACCTCTCAAAATTCAAAGGGACCTAGCCGTGATTGGTTATCTATAGTTAAGAGTACACAAGCCAAGAATAAGATTAATCAATGGTTCAAATCTGTACGTAAGGAAGATAATATTAATAAAGGCAAGGAGTTAATTGCAAGCTACTGTAAGCAAAAGAACATTACTCTCAGTGACATTACAAAGTCTGAATATGCCAATGTGGTTTTAAAAAAGTATGGTTTTAAGGACTGGGATAATTTAATGGCGGCCATAGGTCATGGTGGTCTAAAGGAAAGCCAGATTGTCAACCGACTTTATGAAGAATATCGTAAGAAGAATAAGCTAGAAATTACTGATCAACATGTCCTTGATGGTATAGGTGAGCATAAGGGATATAGGCTAAACAAGCAAAAATCAAAAAGTGGAATCGTGGTAAAGGGAATTCATGACCTGGCAGTACGATTTTCAAAATGTTGCAGTCCAGTTCCTGGTGATGAGATTATAGGCTTTGTTACCAGAGGACGAGGTGTATCCATCCATAGAACTGATTGTATAAATGTGATAAATATTCCAGAGGATGATCGGGCAAGACTTATAGATGCCGAATGGGATGTGGAGGAAGGAAAACAAACAGGAGTATATCCAGCAGAAATTAAGATATATGCAAATAACAGAACTGGTGTCCTGGTTGACATATCTAAGGTACTAACAGAAAATAAAATAGATGTCTTATCCATGAATGTAAGAACCAGTAAGCAAGGTACGGCTTCCATTAGTATTGGTTTTGAGATAAATGGGGTAGACCAGCTTAATGATATTATTGCTAAAATACGTAATGTGGAAAGCGTATTGGATATAGAGCGTACGGCTGGATAGTAGATTAAAAATTGGAGCCTGCTAGTATAGGCTTCTAATGATTTGTGAAAGAGGTATTATATGAGAAGAATCCATATAAAAACAATGGTTTTAGGCATGGTACAAACAAACTGCTATATTGTTAGAGAGGCGAAATCCAAGGAAGCAATAGTAATTGATCCAGGCGACAATGCTGAAAGAATAAATGAATATTTAAAAGAAAATGACCTGAAGTGTAAGGCGATATTACTTACCCATGGTCATTTTGATCATATAACTGCTGCAAATGAACTAAAAAACCTGACGACTGCACCCATATATGCCCATGAAAATGAAGTTGAACTATTGAATGATTCAAGGTTAAATGCCTCCATTCAAATGGGAACAGAGGTTAAGGTCATTCCAGACATCCTGCTTAAGGATAAGGAAGAGTTCCAGGCAGCAGGATTGTTATGGAGGGTTATATATACTCCTGGTCATACTGCAGGAGGAGTGTGTTATTATATTCCAGAGGAAGGTGTGATTTTTTCTGGAGATAGTTTGTTTTATGAAAGTATAGGGAGGACTGATTTTCCCACTGGCAACCATAGTGTCTTACTAGAAAAAATCAGTAGTCAACTTATGGTTTTAGAGGATAGGATTGAAGTATATCCAGGTCATGGAAGACCAACGACTATAGGCCATGAAAGACATAACAACCCATATCTATAGACCAATAAAAAATAAGATTATTCATTTGCACCATTTATGGTATTTTAAGCTTGTCAATATATCCATTAACAAGAAATTCTTAGTATCTATGGTTATTGACTATAATTCAGGAGAATAAATGATTCAGATAATACTTTCAGATAGAATATATGAAAATGATGTTCGTCCAATTGTAATGTCTTTTTATCCACTTAGTGAGATAAGATTTTTAGATATTAATTCAGCTAAGGACAGTCAAGTTAGCAGGTCCCAGATTAGATTAATAAGTATTATATTTAATAGGACAAGCATAACTATTGAAATCACAGACGACAAAGGTGAGACCTATAGGACACATAATGAGACAAAAGATCAGCTTTTGGAAAAGCTGGCATATAAAAATGCTATGAAGCGTCAGCTATATAATATGCTTTCTTCCTTGAGTAAAAAAGACCTTCCTTGGGGCATACTCACTGGAATCAGACCCACTAAGCTGGTATATGACATGCTTGATAAGGAGATAGATGAAAAAGAGATATATAGCTGGATGAACAAGGAATATATGTGCTCTGATGAAAAAATTGAACTTAGCATTCTTATAGCAAAGCGGGAAAGAGACTTACTTAAGGCAATGGATTATAAAAAGGGATACAGCCTATATATAGGTATACCCTTTTGTCCAAGTACTTGCCTATATTGCTCATTTCCCTCCTTTTCTATAGAAGGCTATGGTCAACTTGTGGAAGACTATCTAAGGGCCTTGGAGACTGAGATAAAATTTGCTTCATCTTGCTTTCCAGGTAAGAGATTAACCACAGTCTACTTAGGGGGAGGAACCCCTACCACCCTTTCAGCTAATCAGTTAGATAGATTACTAGGCATAATTAGAGCTAATTTTGATTTTACCTATGTAAGGGAATTTTGTGTAGAGGCAGGGCGGCCTGATAGTATTAGTAGAGAGAAGCTAGAGGTTCTTTTAAACTGGGGAGTAGATAGGATATCAATAAATCCGCAGACCATGCAAGAAAGGACCTTGGATTTAATTGGACGGAGACACAGTGTAGATCAGATTAATGAAGCTTTCTATCTAGCAAGAGAAGTGGGCCATAATAACATTAACATGGATATAATCATAGGCCTTCCTGGGGAAACAAGTTTAGATGTGGAGGATACTCTTGATAAGATAAAAAAGCTAAATCCGGATAGCCTGACGGTCCATACCCTGGCAATTAAGCGAGCCTCTAGACTTAATATAGAAAAAGACAATTATCTTGACCTTAGAGTAAAGGATGCGTCCCATATGCTTAGGGTTTCAAAGGAATTTACCAAAAACAAAGGTTATCTGCCTTATTATCTCTACAGACAAAAGAATATAGCAGATAACCTTGAAAATGTAGGATATGCAAGATATGGGAAAGAGGGCCTCTATAATATTTTGATTATGGAGGAGAAGCAAACCATCCTTGCCTTGGGATCAGGGGCTATGTCCAAATTCGTATTCCACAATGAGAAGCGAATTGATAGGGTGGATAATGTAAAGAACCTAAAAGACTACATCAGTAGAATAGATGAAATGATTAAACGAAAGAGTGACTTCTTAAATAAGAATCCCCACTTGTAAATGTAGCTTATATAAATATAGATTTTATTTAACTATATTGCCTATATTATACTTTAGTCTTATAATATAGAAATATTAATAAATCTTATGTAACAATTTAGGAGGACTAAGATGATTACAAAAAGACCCAGAGGAACACAGGACTGGTATGGCTCCAATATGCACAAAAGGACACTTGTTGAGGAAATTGCAAGAAAGCTCTGCAAGTCATATCATATTAAGGAGATAATTACTCCTGTATTTGAGCATACAATTCTCTTTCAAAGGGGGGTGGGTGAAACCACAGATGTAGTTCAAAAGGAGATGTACACCTTCCTGGACAAAGGTAATAGAAGCATAACCCTTAAGCCAGAGGGAACTGCAGGAGCAGTAAGGGCTTATCTTGAGAACAGCTTATATGCAGAGAGCCAGCCTACTAAGCTTTTTTATATTACTCAGGCTTTTAGATATGAAAATCCCCAGAGTGGAAGGCTTAGGCAACATCATCAGTTTGGTGTGGAGTTTTTTGGAGCGGCAGGTCCTCTTGCTGAGCTGGAATTAATATCACTTTTAGTTGATTTTATGAATGAGCTTGGACTTAAAGGAGTAAAGCTTCATATAAATAGTATTGGCTGTAGGAATTGTAGAAAAGCATATAATGAGGCTTTATTAGGTTTTCTTAATCAACATAAAGATAAGTTATGTGGCACTTGTAAGGAGAGAATGGAAAAGAATCCATTACGGACAATAGACTGTAAGGTCCCCTCATGCCAAGAGATTATGAAGGATGCCCCTAGGACTATTGATTATCTTGATGAGGAATGTAAAGACCACTTTACTGAGCTTCAAAACCTATTAAATGATATGAACATTCCCTTTGTGGTGGATACCGGTATTGTTAGAGGCTTAGATTACTATACAAAGACTGTATTTGAATTTGTTAATGGAGAGGGCTTTACCCTATGTGGTGGAGGCAGATATGATAATTTGATATATGAAATTGACGAGAAGCAGGATATTCCTGCCGTAGGCTTTGGATTTGGTATTGAGCGGATAATAAATGAGCTAGAGGCAGAGGGAGTTGAGCTTGCTAGTGAGCCCCAAGTGGACTTATATGTGGGCATTTTGGGCAAGGAAGCTAAAACTGCAGCATATCAGATTGTAAGAAGTCTCAGGAAGGACGGCTTGATTGTGGAGACTGATTATATGGATAGAAGCCTTAAAGCGCAGATGAAGTATGCCAACAAGTTATCTGCAAAGAACACAGTTATAATTGGTGCTGATGAATTAGCTAAAGGCATGGTTAGCATTAAAAATATGGCTACAGGTGAGCAGGTAAGTGTAGAGATAAGTAGGATAGGCGAATCCTTAACTTAATATTAATGTTAAAAAACACCCATATATCAATGCAAATTAATATAAGGGTGTTTTAAAGTATTATCTAAAGTGTTTGCTGTTTTGAAAGGAGAACTATGGAGAATAATAATAAGAGTAGAATTTGCCTTTCACCCTTAATCAGTGATGGTATGGTCCTTCAAAGAGGAGATAAGGTTGTTATATGGGGAAGGGCTGTCCCTGGACAAGACTTAGTATTAAATTTTTTAGACAAGGACTATAAAACTATTGTAAAAGAGGATGGTAGCTGGACTATAGATTTATATAACCTGGAGCCCGGAGGACCATACGATATTAGGATTTATCATCTAGGAGAGGAAAGGATCATAAGGGATGTTCTTGTAGGAGATGTATGGGTACTGGGTGGTCAGTCCAATATGGAAATTCCGATTTCTAGAACCCTTGATTTATTTGAGGATGAGGTAAAGGGTGTGTATTATCCTGAAATAAGGCAATTTAGAGTGCCTATGGTATATGATTTTCATGGGCCGGTTGATGAACTAAGTGATGGGAATTGGGTAGCTGTAACCCCAGAATCCATATATAACTTTAGTGCTATTGGTTATTTCTTCTCAAAGAAAATATACGATAAATATAAGATTCCAATTGGGCTCTTATTTACTGCTATTGGGGGAACACCAGCCGAGGCCTGGATAAGCCAGGAGTCTTTAAAGACCTTTAAGAGGTTTGATGACCTGCTTGCCATGTGTAAAGATGATTCATATGTTAATGATACTATTCAGAAGGAAAATGAATATAACCAGCAATGGGACAAGGACCTATATGAAGTAGATGAAGGTTTTAGGGATAATCCTTTGGCTTGGTATATGGAAGAATATAATGATGAGGATTGGGAAGAAATTCAGCTTCCAACAAGCTTTCATGGTACAGACCTAGAGCATATACGGGGGTCAGTATGGCTTAGGAGGGAGTTTTATATACCCGAGATTTTAGCAGGTAAGGAGGGAAGACTTATACTTGGTACCCTTGTGGATGCAGACGATACCTATATTAATGGAACCATGATAGGAAGTACTGGGTATTTATATCCACCAAGGCGATATAAGATTCCTGAGGGCTTATTAAAGGCAGGTAAGAATGAAATTACTGTTAGACTTGTTATGACCCATAATATAGGTGGGTTTGTAAGAGACATGCCTTATTATATAGAAGTAGAAAAGGAGCAGATTCCTTTATCAGGGGCGTGGAGATATAAGCTTGGTGCCCTTGCAGAGCTTAAGGAACCTACAACCTTCTTTCAGTATATGCCTACCGGGGTTTATAACGGTATGATTTATCCCTTACGCAATTATAGTATTAAGGGTGCTTTGTGGTATCAGGGAGAATCTAATACAGGACATCCATTTGATTATAAGGAAATATTTGAGACAGTGATTAGTGATTGGCGCAAGCTATGGAACAGGGGAGACTTTCCTTTTCTATATGTACAGCTAGCTAATTTCAACCTTTGGAAGCTTGAACCTGAGGATAGTGGCTGGGCTTGGCTTAGGGAAGCGCAAAGACAGGCTATGGAAATACCCAATACAGGAATGGTCGTGACTATAGATGTGGGTATGTATAATGACCTTCATCCTTGGGACAAGAAGAGTGTGGGTGAAAGATTAGGTCTTTGGGCCCTAAACCTGGTTCATGGAGAAGACAATGTCTGTAGTGGACCGATTTATGATAGGATGGCTATTGAGGATGATAGGATAAGGCTTTACTTTAATTATATAGGCAGTGGACTTATAAAAAAGGGTGATAAGCTAGAAGGCTTTGAAATCTGTGGTAATGATGATATATTCCACCCTGCAGAGGCTATGATAGATGGGGATAGGGTAATTGTATCTAGTAAAAGAGTAGCCAAGCCCAAGAGAGTTCGATATGGATGGGCGGATAATCCAGAGGGAGCAAACTTATTTAATAAAGAAGGACTTCCAGCATCGCCTTTTGTTACTTAAAAGAACATATAGACTTAAGCTAAAAATAAAACACATAGTTTCCTAACTGCGAATTCTTGTGTTATAATATATTAACTTAACACAAGCTAGGTGGTTATACTAGTGTAAGGAGGAAATGAAATGATAAGACATATTGTGGCATGGGATTTTAGAGAAGAGTTTTCAGATGAGGAAAACAGGGTATATGGAGAAGAGATTAAGAGAGAGTTAGAGAATCTTAAGAATCTTATAGAAGGTATTGTATCAATTGAAGTTTTAACAAATCCCATGTTCTCTTCTGATGCAGATATAATGCTGGATTCAGTATTTATTGATGAAGAGGCCTATAAGGCATACCAGTCTCACCCAGAGCATGTAAGGGTAGGAACCAATGTGGTAAGGCCTAGGACATGTAATCGTAAATGCTTTGATTATTATATTAATGATTAAGAGAGGTAAAAGGAGATTATTTTATGGCAGAATCAATGAAGGGCTTACGTAGAAGCCATCGCTGTACCGAATTGTCAAACCTTAATATTGGAGAAACCGTAACTGTTATGGGATGGGTACAAAAAAGTAGGAATAAGGGCGGAATCATTTTTGTTGATTTAAGAGACCGGTCTGGCATCCTACAGATTATATTTGAGGAAGGTGATGTAGGTAGTGAGGGCTTTGAAAAGGCAGAGCATTTAAGAAGTGAATTCGTTATAGGAGTGGTAGGTAAGGTAGAAGCTAGATCAGGTGGGATAAATAAAGATCTTCTAACAGGTGATATCGAGATAAGAGCAAATGATATAAGGATTCTGTCAGAAGCTGAAACTCCTCCATTTCCAATTGAGGAGGATAGTAAGACTAAAGAGGAATTAAGACTTAAATATAGGTATTTAGATCTTAGAAGGCCAGACCTACAAAGAAATCTTATTCTAAGAAGTAAGGTGGCTAATATTACAAGGCAGTTTTTATTAGACGAAGGCTTCCTAGAGGTTGAGACCCCCATGCTGACAAAGAGTACTCCAGAGGGAGCTAGGGATTATCTGGTTCCAAGCCGAGTCCATCCTGGAAATTTCTATGCCCTGCCCCAGTCTCCACAGTTGTTTAAGCAACTTCTTATGTGTGCAGGTTATGATAGGTATTTTCAGATTGCAAAGTGCTTCCGTGATGAAGACTTAAGGGCAGATCGTCAGCCAGAATTTACTCAGATAGATATGGAATTATCCTTTGTGGATGTAGATGATGTACTTGATGTAAATGAAAGACTTTTGCATAAAATGTTCAAGGATTCTATAGGAATAGATATTCCACTTCCTATACAGAGAATGACCTATAAAGAGGCAATGGACAGGTTTGGTGTGGATAAGCCTGATACTCGCTTTGGCATGGAACTTAAGGATGTATCCGATATAGTAAAGTCCTGTGGTTTTGGAGTCTTTACCACTGCCCTTGATAAGGGTGGTTCAGTCCGCGGTATTAATGCAGAGGGCCAAGGGGATATGCCAAGAAAGAAGATAGATGCCCTTGTTAATTATGCAAAGGACTTTGGAGCAAAGGGTCTTGCATATCTTGCAGTTAATCAGGATGGGACCTATAAGTCTTCATTTGCAAAGTTCATGACAGAGGATGAGTTAGGGGCCCTAGTTCATGCTATGGACGCAAAAGCAGGAGATCTTTTATTCTTTGCAGCAGATGATGACGAAATTGTATATGCTGTCCTGGGCAATCTAAGACTTGAACTGGCCAGAAATCTAGGCCTACTAGATAAGGGTGAATACAAATTCTTATGGGTAACTGAGTTTCCTCTTCTTGAATACTCAGAGGAAGAAGATAGATATGTTGCAAAGCATCACCCATTTACCATGCCAATGGATGAAGATCTACACTTGTTAGATACAGAGCCTGGCAAGGTAAGAGCAAAAGCATATGATATAGTCTTAAATGGAACCGAGATAGGTGGAGGTTCTGTTAGAATATATCAAAGAGAGATTCAGGAGAAGATGTTTGAGGTCCTTGGGTTTAGTAAGGAAGCTGCATATGATAGGTTTGGCTTCCTGATGAATGCATTTAAATACGGCGTACCTCCTCATGCAGGTCTAGCATACGGTCTTGATAGACTAATTATGCTTATGACTAAAGAGGATAGTATCCGTGATGTTATTGCATTTCCTAAGGTTAAGGATGCCTCATGTCTTATGACTGAAGCTCCGAATATCGTAGATGATAAGCAGCTTAAGGAACTGGGCATTGATATTAATAACAATGAGAAGGAGTAGTTTCTAGAAGCTATGAAAGATATATTATTTACCATAGTTACAGTCTATATATCTATTATGAGTATAGTAGGATTTGTGGCAATGGGACTTGATAAAAGAAAATCTATTAAGAGAGGGTGGCGCATTTCTGAGCACACCCTCATTTTGATTGCCTTTATAGGGGGTGGTATAGGGTCGTATTTAGGGATGAAGGTTTTTAGGCATAAAACTAGGCAAAAAAAATTTATTATACTTATCCCCTTAGCCTTACTTATTAACATAATACTCTGGGTCTTAATTGGTACTTAAATTATTGTTAATCTATTGACATAAAAAATAAACAGTGCTATCATTACTTTAGGACGAGGACGCTTTAAAGCGTTAAATTAACAAAGAAAAGTAAAGTGAGGGTAAGATTGTGGCAATTAAACTAATTTTTCTGTTTTGCTTTTTTGTAGTAATGATTGGTGTTGGAGTCTATGCAAGGAAGCAAGTTAAGAATGTTGGAGACTTTGTACTAGGAGGAAGAGCAGTAGGGCCATGGCTCACGGCCTTTGCATATGGAACCTCTTATTTTTCTGCAGTGGTTTTTGTTGGATATGCAGGGCAATTTGGCTGGAAATATGGCTTAGCTTCTACATGGATTGGAATTGGAAATGCCCTAATAGGTAGCCTTTTGGCATGGGTTATACTTGGAAGACGAACAAGGGTTATGACTAATCATCTAAAATCAGCTACTATGCCAGATTTTTTTGGTAGTAGATTTGATAGTAAGCCAATTAAGATAGTAGCTTCTATAATATCATTTATCTTTCTTATTCCATATACAGCATCTGTATACAATGGCCTATCAAGACTTTTTGGTATGGCCTTCAATATTCCATATTGGATTTGTGTACTTTCAATGGCAGTTTTAACTGGAGTTTATGTTATTTTGGGAGGATATATTGCTACAGCAATTAATGATTTTATCCAGGGTATTATTATGTTGGTTGGTATTGTGGCTGTAATAGGAGCTGTTATAAGTAGTCAGGGTGGTTTTATTACTGCCATAGGTAAGTTATCAGAACTTGAAAGTGATATTCCTCTTACCTTAGGACAAAAGGGAGCATTTGCTTCTTTCTTTGGACCAGACCCACTTAATCTTCTTGGAGTGGTGATTTTAACTTCTCTTGGAACCTGGGGACTTCCACAGATGGTTCATAAATTTTATACAATCAAGGATGAGAAATCAATCAGGGCAGGAACTATTATATCTACAATCTTTGCCTTAATTATAGCTGGCGGTAGTTATTTTCTTGGAGGCTTTGGAAGATTATTTGATAATGATACCATTTATAGTGAACAGGGCAAGGTTATATATGATGCCATAGTACCAAATATGCTACATAACCTATCTGATGTATTGATAGGTATAATTGTTGTTTTAGTTTTGTCAGCTTCCATGTCGACCCTATCTAGCTTGGTACTTAGTTCTAGCTCAACAATAACCTTAGACTTTATCAAGGATACCCTGTATAAGGATATGAGCGAGAAGAAGCAGCTTGGCATTATGAGAATATTCATAGTGTTCTTTATAGGAATATCAGTTGTTCTAGCTATAAGGCCGACTGTGTTTATAGCACAGATGATGGGAATATCCTGGGGAGCCTTAGCGGGAGCATTCCTAGCACCTTTTCTATATGGACTGTATTGGAAAAAAGTTACCAAGGCTGCTGTGTGGGCAAGCTTTATAATTGGTGTTGGAATTACAACATCTAACATGATTTTCAAATATATTTCTTCTCCAGTAAATGCTGGAGCCTTAGCTATGGTTGCAGGCCTAGTGGTCGTGCCAATTGTAAGTATACTTAGTCCTAAAATGAAAAAGGATAAGGTAGATAAAGTATTCGCTTGTTATGAGGAAAGCGATATATAATTACTAATGAGGCAATTGAAGAGTAAATTTTAGATAAGAGGAATGAGTAAGATTTAATACAAATAATAATATAGAGAGGGATAGTATTATGATTTGGGCTAAAGAAGAGACCCTTACAAGGCAAGAAATGAGTGACCTTCAATTTAATAGGCTTAAGGAAACCTTAAACCGTATATATGAAAAGGTACCAGCATATCGAGAAAAAATGAATCAAGCGGGAGTTGCTTGTGAGGATATTAAGGACCTTGATGATTTGGCTAAGCTTCCATTTACTATGAAGCAGGACCTAAGGGACAACTATCCATTTGGATTGTTTACTGCGCCAAAAAAGGACCTAGTTCGTATCCATGCTTCATCTGGAACTACAGGTAAGCCAACAGTGGTAGGATATACAAAAAATGATATGGATTTGTGGACTGAATGCGTATCTAGGATAGCATGCATGGGAGGAGCATCTTCTGATGATGTTGCTCAGATAAGCTTTGGATATGGAATGTTTACAGGAGCTTTGGGACTTCATTATGGGCTTGAGAATATTGGAGCCAGTGTGGTACCTGCTTCCTCAGGAAATACCCAGAAGCAGATTATGTATATGGAGGATTTTGAAGCAACACTTCTTGTAGCCACACCTTCATATGCATTACATATAGGTGAAATAGCAAAAGAAATGGGCAAGAAATTAAATATAAAGATAGGTCTGTTTGGTGGAGAGGGCATGACAGAGCCAATGAGAGAAGAAATGTACAAGCTCTTTGGTCGTGAGATGAAGGTTACTCAGAATTATGGTATGAGTGAGCTAATAGGACCTGGAGTATCTGGTGAATGTCTTGAATTATGTGGAATGCATATTAATGAGGATCATTTTATTCCAGAAATCATCAATCCAGATACAGGGGAAGTTCTAGCGGCTGGAGAGAAGGGTGAGCTGGTTGTTACCTGTATCACTAAGGAAGCTCTGCCTCTCATTAGATACCGTACAGGTGATATCACAAGACTCTTTTATGAGCCTTGTAAATGTGGAAGAACTACTGTAAGAATGGAGAATCTGTCAGGTAGGTCTGATGACATGTTAATCATTCGTGGAGTCAATGTATTTCCAAGCCAGATTGAGGAGGTACTCCTTAAGATTCCCCAGATTGGGGCACATTATGAGATACTTGTAGACCGTAAGAACCATATGGATACTATGGAAATCAGTGTTGAGCTTGCTGATGAAAGTTTGCTTGATTCCTACGCAAAGCTTGGCGAACTGGAAAAGAAGATTAAATTTGACCTAAGGACTGTACTTGGACTTGATGCTATGATAAAATTGGTAGGACCAAGAAGTTTAAAGAGATTTGAAGGTAAGGCAAGACGAGTAACAGATTTACGTAAATAAAACAATACAAATATATTAATTGCTAGATATATATGAAAGGGGAAACACAAGTGTCAGAAAAAGTATTAATGCTCGGTAATGAAGCATTTGCACGAGGAGCTTATGAAGCTGGTTGTAAGCTGTCTGCTGCATATCCTGGGACACCGAGTACAGAGATTAGTGAAAATATTGTCAAATATGATGAGATATATTCTGAATGGTCACCTAATGAGAAGGTGGCGATGGAGGTAGCAATTGGCGCTTCTATTAGTGGGGTTAGAGCCTTGGCATCTATGAAGCATGTAGGTCTAAATGTGGCGGCAGACCCCTTATTTACCGTATCCTATATAGGTGTAAATGGTGGCTTGGTTATAATTGTTGCCGATGATCCTGGTCTTTATAGTTCACAGAATGAGCAGGATACAAGAGCTGTTGCAAGGGCGGCTAAAATACCAGTATTAGAGCCATCAGATAGTTGTGAAGCAAAGGATTTTGTTAAGTATGCATTTGACCTAAGTGAGAAATACGATACACCTGTTATTGTAAGGACTACTACTAGGCTATCCCATTCACAAGGATTAGTAGAGCTTAATGAAAGACTTGATATAGAGGATAAGCCCTATGTAAGAGATTTTGCCAAGAACGTTATGATGCCAGGAAATGCAAAGGGAAGGCATCTTTTTGTGGAGAGTAGGGAGAGGGCCCTTGCGGAAGATGGCTATGATTTTCCTATTAATACTGTGGAGTATAATGATAGTAAGATAGGAGTTATAACTTCAGGGATACCCTATCAGTATGTGAAAGAGGCCCTTCCGGAAGCTTCAGTATTAAAACTTGGTATAGTGAATCCACTTCCAAGAAGACTGATTGAGGAATTTGCTTCAAAGGTAGAGACCTTATATATTATTGAAGAATTAGACCCTATTATTGAAGAGCAGGTAAAATCTTGGGGAATTGGGGCTATAGGAAAGGATATCCTTACAGTTCAGGGAGAATATTCTGCAAATATGATAAAAAAGGCTATAAAAGGTGAGGATGTATACATAGCTGAGGCGGCTGAAATACCAAATCGTCCTCCTATTCTATGTCCAGGATGTCCCCATAGAAGTGTATTTTCTGTGTTAAAGAAGCTAAAGATTAGGGCTGCAGGAGATATAGGCTGTTATACTTTAGGAGCAGTGGCACCATTAAGTGTAGTAGACACAACTATATGTATGGGAGCAAGTATCTCATCGCTTCATGGAATGGAGAAGGCCAAGGGTAAGGAATATATTAAGGATTGGGTAGCCGTAATTGGAGACTCAACATTTTTGCATACTGGCCTTAATTCACTTATGAACATGGTATATAATAAGAGTACAGGAACGGTTGTGATACTTGATAATTCCACAACAGGAATGACAGGTCATCAGGACCATGCGGCTACTGGATTAACTCTTAAGGGTGAAACTACATATAGTATAGATTTAGAGGAGCTTTGTAAGGCTCTTGGTGTATCTAAAGTTCATACAATTAATGCCTTTGACACCAAAAAACTTGAAAAGACTATAAAGGAATCAGTAGGATTAGATGAGATTGTGGTTATAATTGCTCAGGCTCCTTGTGCTTTGCTTGATAAGTCACCTGTAACTAAGCAATATACTATAGACCAAGATAAGTGTAAGAGGTGCGGTATGTGCATGAAGCCTGGATGTCCTGCTATAACTAAAAAGGAAGATGGCAGTATCGAAATTAATGATACTATGTGTAATGGCTGTGGCCTTTGTGTGGAGTTTTGTAAGTTTGACGCAATTAAAAGTGTGAAATTAAAATAGGAGGAAACCATGGATACAAAAAACATAATGATTGTTGGTGTAGGCGGGCAGGGAACATTGCTAACCAGTAGAATTCTTGGTGGCCTCACAATTCAAGCAGGATATGATGTTAAGCTTTCAGAAGTGCATGGTATGGCACAACGTGGAGGAAGCGTTGTAACATTTGTAAGATATGGAAAGAAGGTAAATGAGCCTATAGTAGAGGAAGGCCAGGCTGATGTTTTGATTGCATTTGAAAAGCTAGAGGCCTTAAGATATGTCCATTTTCTTAAAAAGGATGGGGCTATAGTAGTTAACGACCAGAGGATAGACCCTATGCCAGTTGTAATTGGTGCGGAAAAATACCCAGAAAACATTATAGAAGACCTGGCTAAGGACCACAGGGTATTTAGGGTTGATGCAATAGATGAGGCAAAAAAGCTGGGTAACAGTAGGGTGTTTAATGTAATAGTGCTAGGACTTGCAGCACAGCATATGGATTTTACAAAGGAAGAGTGGCTATCCGTTATAGAAAAGACTGTGCCTGCAAAGACGGTGGAAATCAATAAGAAGGCATTTGAGATTGGATATAACCTTTAGTTCTTAGGAAGATGAACCCTATCAACCAGTAAGAAGAATTAGAGTATAAGGAAATGGAGGGGTATTTAATGATCCAACAGCTATCAATATTTGTGCAGAATGAAGTCGGTAGTGTAGCAAAAGTAACAGCTATATTAAAAAGTAACAATATCAATTTAAGGGCAATTGCTTCCTTTGACACACCGGAGTTTGCCATATTAAGGATTGTAGTAGACCAACCTGAAAGGGCTAAAGCCGTATTAACTGAGGGTGGTTTTGCAGTTACAGTATCTGAGGCGATTGCAGTGGAGCTAGAGGATAAGCCCGGAGTTCTTCATGATTTACTACAGGTTATAGCTGACGCAGGTTTTGGTGTAAACTATATTTATTCTATTGTAATCCGTAGTGGTAAGGTGCCTTTGATAATATTAAATACTGATAATTTAGAAGGAAGTAAATCAGTATTAAAAGAAAAGGGATACTCGGTTGCTGAACAGGAGGATGTAGTATTATGATCTGGAATGAAGCCAAGGAATGCATGAGCAGAGATGAAATACTGAATATGCAGGGTGTTAGGCTGAAAAAAACTGTGAAACGGGTTTATCATAATGTAGAGTTCTACCGTAAGAAAATGCAGCAGATGGGCCTGGAGCCAGGAGATATTAGGGGAATAGAAGATCTTAATAAGTTACCCTTTACTACAAAAGAGGACCTTAGGGAGAATTATCCCTTTGGATTATTTGCAGTTCCCCAATCTGAAGTTGTTAGAGTTCATGCATCTTCGGGAACCACAGGAAAGGCTACAGTGGTAGGATATACTAGGAAGGATATTGATATCTGGCAGGAGTGTGTAACTAGAGTGCTAGCAATGTCCGGAATTGGGGCCAATGATAAGATACAGGTTGCATACGGATATGGACTTTTTACTGGTGGACTAGGATTACATTATGGTGCAGAGAATTTAGGTGCAACAGTAATTCCTATGTCAGTGGGAAATACCAAGAGATTAATTACCATGATGGAAGATTTTGAGGCAACAGCTATTGCATGTACTCCTTCGTATTTACTCCATATAGCAGAAACTCTGGAAGAGATGGGTAAAGTAGATAAAATTAAGCTAAAGGCTGCTATTTGTGGGGCTGAACCATGGACAGAGAATATGCGAAGAGAAATTGAAGCAAAGCTTAATCTAAAAGCATATGATATCTATGGACTTAGCGAAATACTTGGACCTGGCGTGGCAGCCGACTGTGATGCCCATAATGGCTTACATGTATATGAGGATCACTTTGTACCAGAGGTAATTAATCCTGATACACTAGAGACCTGTAAAGAGGGTGAGGTTGGCGAGCTAGTATTTACTACTATTACAAAGGAGGCCTTGCCACTATTTCGCTACAGAACAAAGGATCTTACAAGTATCTCTTATGATCCCTGTGAATGTGGTAGAACAATCGCTAGAATCTCAAGATTTAAAGGACGTTCAGACGATATGCTTATTATACGAGGCGTTAATGTATTTCCTTCTCAGGTTGAAGCGGCCTTACTTGAAATGGGCGAGACTAGTCCCCATTATATACTTATTGTAGATAGGGTTAATAATCTTGACATATTAGAGATACAGGTTGAGGTTGCAGAACACTTTTTCTCCGATGAGATTAGAAAGCTTGAAGGTCTGACTAAGAAGATATCTCACGTACTTCAGACAGCACTTGGTCTTGCTGTTAAGGTTACCCTAGTTGAACCAAAGACCATAGCAAGAAGCGAAGGGAAGGCCAAGAGGGTAATTGATAAGAGAAAGCTCCTATAAGGAAGTTACTTGGCTTTACAGTAAACTGTTGAATCAATAAGGAGGGGTACTATGCAAATTAAGCAGCTATCTGTATTTATTGAAAATAAGGAAGGTAGACTAGAGGGTGTTACTCAGGTACTAACTGACCACAATATTAACATTGCATCCTTTAGCTTAGCAGATTCCGCTGAATACGGTGTACTTAGAATGATTGTATCAGACCCAGAGATGGGAAGGCAGGCCTTAAAGGAAAAAGGCTTTTCGGCAAGTTTGACAGACGTTATAGCAGTTAAGATAGCACAAAAACCCGGAACCTTACACCAGGTACTAAGACTACTATTTGAAGCTGGATTTAGTGTTGAATATATGTATACCCTTGCTACTGCTGGAACAGATACATCAATAATTATGAAAATATCGGATATAAATGGGGCGATTGATGTTCTAAAAAAGAATTGCTATGGGGTATGTACAGCAAAAGAGGCCTACGAAATAAATAATATTATTAACAAATAGTGTTTGACACTGCTACAAAAGAGTGCTATGATAATTGTGTTGCTATGTAATTAGCAAGCAAATATATTAATTTTTTGGAGGAATTTATACATGAACAAAGGTACAGTAAAGTGGTTCAACAATCAAAAAGGATTTGGTTTTATATCTGATGAGCAAGGAAATGATGTTTTTGTTCACTACTCAGGTCTTAACATGGAAGGTTTCAAGTCCTTAGAAGAAGGTCAAGAAGTTGAGTTTGAAGTAGTACAGGGAGCAAAGGGTCCTCAGGCAACTAACGTAACAAGAGTATAATCAAGATTGGGTTTACAATGTACCTTTTTCTAATCTATATATAGGTTTAAAAAATTGGATATATTGTTATAACGAATTTGATTAAGAAAAACCTTAAGGAGTTATCCTTAAGGTTTTTTTATGAGCGTATATTTATGTCTCCTTTAAAATGCTTTTGTCTATCCAGTTAAAGAGCTGATATAATGGTTTAAATAAGACTAAGGCAATAAAATAGTTGCCTATACAGTGTGCGACATCAAAGGGAATTCCGCTAACAATGCTAGCCAAGGTTGCAATAGGTCCATCAATAAATAGAAATGGAATTGAGCAGAGACTACCAAAGGCTAGGCCNAAGGAACCAGATAAAACAGCCCAAAAAAGCGGAGACTGCTTATGTTTAAAGACCATTGTTATTAACATTAGGATAGTCCAGACATAAAGGTAACATATCCACCAAGTTGTAAAGCCGTAGATAAAGCCCTGCACAAGGGCAAAAATATATATGATATATAGGGTTTTCCAACCAAAGATTATGGTGCTTAGGATAATGAGAATGGATACAAGCTCTATATTTGGTAGGGAAGATAGGGCTACCTGCAAGGTAATAAGTAGGGCCGACATCATTCCAACTACAACAATATCCTTTGTTGAAATAGAAGTTTTCATATTAATCAATACCTCTCATAAGGGTTAGTTCATATTGATCCTTATCCTGAATGTTAATCATACTAACTCCATATTCTATATATTCTCCGTTTTTAGTGATAGACCACCATTCACTTTTTTTATCATCAACCTTTATGCCATCGACCTCAGTTATAAAGTAACCATATTGACTTTCCTTACCATTTATTAGTTTCTGTTCATCAAGGGCCTGTCGAAGTGTAATTGCATCTGTTGAAAATTTGAACTCTTTATCTTCTTCGTCAGGAATTACAACTAGGATTGTAATTTCTTTATCTCCTTTAGTGGCAGGATTTGTCCTATTAAAAAACAAAAATAGTAATAGGACAGATACTCCAAATAGCCCTAGTGTTGTTAAAAATACCTTTACAAAATATTTTACCTCTTTACTCATATGAATTGCTCCTTTCTATTATTAAAAAAGCCTTTCCAACTAATAGGAAAGGTCAATAAAGAAAGCTTCTTTATTGTACCCTTGTCCATGACTCGTGGAATTGCTGGTACAGGTTTTAAGCAGGTATTCTGACTTATGGATCATAGCCATTTCTCTAGCCTTCCCAGACCTAATATGATAGACAGAAAATGTAGCATTCATCACATCTTATCCAGTGGCATATGTAAGCAAATCTTACTTAGAGAAGGCTCCCCATTTACAGCGGCGAGACCGTACAGGAATTGCACCTGTTTCCCTATTAAATTCGGAGTCAAAAGCAATGTTTCATACCTTGCACTTGTTTATAGAATCCTAAAACAATTTGAAAACTGCCTTTAGCACCGAAATACTTAAGACCCTTGAATCATCTAATCCTTTATGGTCAATGGCATTACATTAGGTTTTTGGTGTGCCTTAAGAAATTTGTATTGTCATTGTCATTGCCATAAAAATTATCAAATTATGTTTTTAAAGTATACATTAAGAGTAAAGCCTTGTCAATCTAGAGATTTATAAATAAAGATAGAGTTTGGCTTGCGTTTGGCTTACAGGACAGATTTTGGTTTTTTAGCTGTATCTGTTAGACTATATTGGATTGATGTTGTATAATTAGCTTATTAGAAATTTTAAATACTATTAAGTTTTATTGAATAGTATTTAAAAATAATATCAATTTGAAATTCATGATGGACAAATATGAGAGTAATTAAATAAATTATTAAAGGAGACGAGAAATGAAAATAATACAAAAATCATTTGGCCAGACTAAAGCTGGGGAGGCCGCCAATTTGTATACAATTGTCAACAATAATGGTATGAAGGTGACATTTACAGACTTTGGAGCAAATATTGTAAGTATAGTAGTTCCTGATAAGGATGGAAATTTTGCTGATATAGCTTTGGGTTATGAAAATCTGCTTGGTTATGAAATAAACTCGCCAGGATTTGGGTCCCTAATAGGAAGAAATGCAAACCGTATAGGAGGGGCTAAATTTGAACTAAATGGTAAGGTGTATAAATTAGATAAGAATGATGGAGAGAATAATCTTCATGGTGGTGACCCTGCTTATAATAAGTTAATGTATGAAACAGAAATATTTGAGGATGAGGACATGATAAGCATTGAATTCTCAAGACTTAGTCCTGATATGGAACAGGGATTTCCAGGAAACCTAGATCTTACAGTAACCTATAGCCTTACAGAAAACAATGAACTTCTTATTGAATATCACGCTGTATCTGATAAGGATACGGTTGTTAATTTAACTAATCATTCTTATTTTAATCTATCTGGCCACAACAGTGGTAGTATATTGGATCATAAGGTATGGATTAAAGCTGATAGCTTTACTCCTACAGGGGATGACCTAATTCCTACTGGTGAACTTAGGGATGTAGGGGGAACTCCAATGGATTTTCGTAGCCTTAAGAGAATTGGAGATAGTATAAATGATAACTATGAGCCACTTCGTCAAGCTGGAGGTTACGACCACAACTATGTTCTTAATATTAGTCAGAATGAGGTGGAGAAGGTGGCAGAGCTAGTGGATGAGGCTAGCGGAAGGGTTATGGAGGTATTTACTGATAAGCCAGGGCTACAATTATACACCAGTAATATGTTAGGGCCTGTAGAGAATGGCAAGGATGCGGCAGTCTATGGCAAACATACCGGAGTATGTTTTGAGACCCAGTATTTTCCTAATGCCTGCAATATAGAATCATTTCCTAGCAGTCTACTTAAGGCGGGACAGGAATATGAATTTGTAACAATTTATAAATTCAATGTAAAGAATTAAGAATCGATAAAAATTTTAATATGAATTAAATAAAATGACCCCAAGCTAGATAGTAATCTTGCTTGGGGTAAATTTACCTTATAGGTTTGAATTATTTTGTTCCGTAAATACGATCGCCTGCATCTCCAAGACCTGGTAGAATATAGCCTTTTTCATTTAGTCTTTCATCTAGAATTCCTATATAGATATCTACATCTGGGTGGGCCTTTTTTAATCGTTCTACCCCTTCTGGAGCGGCAATTAGGCATAAAAAGCGGACCTTTTTAATACCACGTTTCTTTAGCATGTCTATAGCTACGACTGCCGATCCACCTGTTGCAAGCATTGGATCTAATACGAATATTTCGCGATCAGCTGCATCAGAGGGAAGCTTACAAAAGTATTCGACCGGTTCTAGAGTTTCTTCATTTCTATATAAACCAAGATGACCTACCTTAGCATTAGGTATTAGGTTAAGTATACCGTCAGCCATATGAAGGCCAGCCCTAAGAATTGGAACAATACAAAGTTTTTTACCTGCAATCTCCTTAGCAATGGTTTTTGTTAGAGGAGTTTCAACCTCAATATCTTTTAGGGGAAGGTTTCTTGTTGCCTCATAACTTATTAGCATTGCAACTTCAGTTACCAAATCCCTAAACTCTTTTGTCGAGGTGTCCTTTCGTCTCATAATACCAAGTTTATGATGAATTAGTGGGTGATCCATTATTATTACGTTTGCCATGTTTTTACCTCCTGGATATAGATTAAGTGCAGAATATAGAATAGTGATAAGATTTCCTAAATTTTATTATAACAAAAAATATGACTATATAAAAGGTTTATTTTATATATTATTAGCTTAACCTAGTTGCAAGCTAAAGTATCATATGAAAAATGAATAAAGCCTAATGTATTATGTAGGTTTTAAGTAAAAAAGGACAAGAAAAATGCTCTATATTCATAGAGCAATTTATCTTTAAAAGAGGAGAAGCCCGGTAGAGGGGGGAGGGTAACTGCCGGGCTTGTTTTATGAAAAAAATTATCTTGTAAACAAAATTAATTAAAAACAAGCTTTTCTAACTGACTCTTTCTTATTTAACTTGTAAGTATATTATATTCATTAAATATGTTGATTGTATGGATAGATTGTGAACAATTTGTTAATAAGCAAACTGGCAATTAATTTCCAAATCATTAAGAGGAATAAAATAAAAATATATCATGATAAAAGTCACATTATATAAAATTGTGGCTTTTAAAATGCTTATATCATATTATATAATAAGAAAGATGTAGGATTTAGTTGTCGAAATTGGTATAATTCAATTATAAGGAAGCAGTTACATCAATTGCAGAGTTTTATTTTGTGTCCTAAGTGAATAATAGTAGTAACATATATTAAGAAAAATTTATTGCGATAAACCTATAAGGAGCAGTGATTTATATGGCAAATGTATTTAAAAAATTAATCAGAAAGGAACTAGGAGATACAGACTATCTCCGCTATTCCTCTTTCATAAAAAAGAATATTGATAATAGAATGAATGAAAGTCAAACTATTTTTAATGATATGTATGAAAAACTAAAGCATTGTGACATTAAGTCTATTTCTAAAATGCATAATAGACTTAATGAAACAATGCTGTTAGCCTTCCGTATTAGTAAAAACTTTTTATTTGCTTTTTTGTTTTATATTATGGCTACTATATATTTGATATTGCAGGCCATGGATGTTCAATTTACTGTAGTATCACTTATTCTTGTTAACATATGTTTTATCTATAAAACATATGAGTTTATATCTAACAAGTTTTGTTATATTGATGCCCAGATTGTTCTAGTATATAAGGCTGTTCTTGACCGGATTATACTAAATGAACGAAATGGACTGAATGAAAAATAGGATTGCTTTTATCCTTGAAAGTCTATGACATCAAGCCACTTATTGAGGAATTTCTTTTCCTCTTCAGTCTTAGCCTTAAGTAATTGTTGAGCTGCAACAATTGGTAGCCACTTTTGAACATATTGAATGGCAGTATCACTTTTCTTACAGAAAAGCTTAATGTACTTGTCAGCTAGGTCTGGGTAATAGAGAACCATTTTTAAGTATGTTGTGGCTACATCTCCACTGGCATTACCCTGGGTGGCATGGGACCAATCTATGATATATGCTCCAGAATCATTTATTATGATATTGGAAGGAAGAAAATCACCATGACAAAGTTTTGTATGCTTTGGCATACTATCTAATCTCATTAAAAGCTCATACTTGCTTGTTGCATCTAAGTCCTCTACACTTTGAATCTGTCTAACTAACTTGTCTTTTAACTTGTTAAGCAAGGGTGCAGTCTTGGTATGCATGTGGATTTGTATATCAACAAACATTTCTAATAATTCGTCGGATCTTTCTGCTTGCTCTTTAAACATCTTATCAAGAGTTATGCCAGGTATATAATCCATTGTGATGCTCCAGCAACCATCTATATTACCAACAGCCAGTATCCTTGGAATATTTAGTCCGGTTTCTTCTGTTCTGGACTGGTTTAATGCTTCATTTAAAATTAAAGATTTTGGATGACCCTTTTCAAATATTTTAATAACGGTATCTCCCTGGCGATAGATGGTCTTATTGCTACGAGTTGCTAATATATTTTCCGGCTTCATATTGATATCCCCTTTCAAATCTTACCTAGTATTGTATAGTTGCAATATAGTTCAAATTCATCTGCCAAATCAAGTTATGTTTTATATTAGACACAACTTGATTTTTATGCAGATTAATTATCAAGGCAAACTTTAATTATATTATATCAGATTAATTTTATTTACGCTCCATAATAAGCTCTGAGATACATTTCTTTTAACTCGCTCATTAAAGGATATCTAGGGTTAGCTCCTGTGCATTGATCATCGAAAGCCTGCTCAACCATTTCATCTAATGATTCTAGGAAAGCCTTTTCTTCAATGCCGTATTCCTTTATGGTTTTTTTAATTCCAATCTTATCCTTTAGATCATCAATTGCATCCAAAAGTTTATTGAAGGTATCCATATCATCCTTACCTGTAATGCCTATAAAGTTAGCAACTTCAACATAACGTTCTAGGATATCAGGGTATTCATATTGAGAGAAAGCACCCATCTTAGTAGGACGCTCGGATATATTAAATTTCATAACTTCATTAATTAATAATGAGTTGGCTATGCCATGAGGCAAATTGTGAAAAGCCCCTAATTTGTGTGCCATTGAGTGACAGATGCCTAGGAAGGCATTTGCAAAGGCCATACCAGCTATTGTCGAAGCGTTGGCCATTTTCTCCCTAGCCTCTACATTGGAACCATCCTCGTATGCAATAGGTAGGAATTTGAAGATGCTCTTTAGGGCTTTTAGTGCTAGACCGTCCGTGTAATCGGTTGCTAACATGGAAGCATAGGCTTCTAGAGCATGGGTCATAGCGTCTATACCTGAAGCACTGGTTAAGCCTTTTGGTTGCGTCATCATATTATCGGTATCAATAATTGCCATGTTAGGCAGTAGCTCGTAATCTGCCAAAGGATATTTCACACCAGTTTTTTCATCGGTAATAACTGCAAATGGTGTTACCTCAGAACCAGTTCCGGAGGTTGTTGGTATAGCAACAAAGTAAGCCTTTTCACCCATTTTAGGGAATGTGTATACTCTCTTTCTGATATCCATAAAGGTCATGGCCATGTCTTCAAAATTAACATCAGGATGCTCATACATAAGCCACATGATTTTAGCTGCGTCCATTGGTGAACCGCCACCGAAGGCGATTATTACATCTGGTTCAAAGGAAGCCATAACTTTTGCCCCTTCCTTGGCAGCTGCAAGAGTCGGATCTGGCTCTACTTCGTAAAAGCAGGTATGAGTAATACCGATTGAGTCTAAACGATCGGTTATTGACTTAACGAATCCATTTTTATATAGGAAGCCGTCAGTTACGATAAAAGCTTTTTTCTTGTTCATGACAGAGCTTAGCTCGTCAAGAGCTACAGGCATACTTCCCTTTTTAAAATATATCTTTTCTGGTGCTCTAAACCAAAGCATATTTTCTCTCCTTTCGGCAACTGTTTTGATATTGAGAAGGTGCTTTACACCAACATTATCGGATACAGAGTTGCCTCCCCAAGAACCACAGCCTAAGGTTAGGGATGGTGCTAGCTTGAAGTTAAATAGGTCGCCGATACCACCATGGGCAGCTGGGCTGTTAATTAAGATTCGGCAGGTTTTCATAGCTTCGGAATATACAGCTATTTTCTCTTCTTCATTAGGATTAATATATAAAGAAGCTGTATGTCCATAGCCACCGTCAGCAACTAGCTGTTCCGATTTTTGAATAGCCTCTTCAAAGGTCTTTGCCTTATATAGGGCTAGAATTGGAGAAAGCTTTTCATGGGCAAATTCTTCAGAGATGTCCACGCTTTCAACCTCACCGATTAATACCTTTGTATTTTCAGGAACTTCAACACCTGCAAGCTTTGCTATGGTATAGGCAGACTGTCCTACAATCTTTGCATTGAGAGAACCGTTGATAAGAATGGTTTTTCTTAGCTTATCGGTTTCCTCGGCATTTAATACATAAGATCCTCGATAAACAAATTCTTCTTTTACTTCATTATATATACTATCTAAAACGGTTACTGATTGCTCTGAAGCACATATCATACCGTTATCAAAGGTTTTTGATAAAATAATAGAGTTGACTGCTTGCTTAACATCTGCAGAGTCATCAATTATAACTGGTGTATTACCAGCACCTACTCCTATGGCAGGTTTTCCAGAGGAATATGCGGATTTTACCATGCCTGGTCCGCCAGTTGCTAATATAGTATCACAGTTTTTCATAACCTCATTGGTCAATTCTAAGGAAGGAACATCAATCCATCCTATAATCCCTTTTGGTGCACCAGCTGCTACAGCAGCATCAAGTACAAGCTTAGCGGCAGCAATAGTACATTTTTTTGCCCTAGGGTGTGGGGATATTATAATAGCATTTCTTGTCTTTAGAGATATTAGAGCCTTGAAGATTGCTGTAGAGGTAGGGTTAGTCGTAGGAATAACCGCCGCTATCAGGCCGATAGGGTTAGCAATCTTTTTAATTCCATAGGCTGTGTCTTCTTCAATAACACCACAGGTTTTGGTATTCTTGTATGCATTGTATATATATTCTGAAGCATAATGGTTCTTTATCACCTTATCTTCGACAATACCCATACCTGTTTCTTCTACGGCCATTTTAGCCAGAGAAATTCTCTGCTTGTTAGCAGCTATAGAAGCGGCTAAAAAGATTTTATCTACTTGTTCTTGTGTGTAGGTTGAAAAAATTCTCTGTGCTTCCTTCATTTCGTTCATTTTATTTAGAAGTGCATCAACATTATCTATTACAGTTGATTTAGTACTTACCATGCTATTAGTTTTGGCGTCTTTTTTAGCCATATGATATCCTCCTTTTGGTTACAAAATCACATTGTTAATTATTTAACAATTCAAATTATAAAGCATTGTTTTATTTTTGTCAATTAATAAAAACTAACAACAATGTTTGGTAAAATCTTATTTTGACAGTAAAAATACACACTATATTTAAAAGTAGACTAGATATAAGTGATTATAATTGATGGATTGTAGTAAGATTTAGAGCTTTAGTATGATTTTATTATTGTATAGACTAAATGTTTGTATATTTTGACAAGTAGATAGATAATTTGATTTATATATGATATTTTGATTGTATTGATCCTTAGTTCAAAGATGGAGTGATATAGGCTGACGGATTGTAAATTTACTGGAAATTTATTTTTGCTTTGACAATGATTAGGCATAAGTAGACCTACTGTGATTATATTTATAGTCACAGTAGGCGTTTATGGTAATGCTAGAGTATATAATTAATTATCCCAAGCAAATCTGACATATTGAACTTTTCTATCAGGGATTATAGAGAAAGCCTTTTCATAGTTGTCGCGATCAGCATCATCAGGAGCAATAACATATATGTGAAAAGTATAAGAATCATCTAGCTTAAGTGCAGGGGCTTTGCTAGTGTTAAAATAAACAACTCCAGTCTCTTCAACATCGTTAAAATATGAAAATATCTTGCAGTCTATATTAGTAACTGTATCAGGAATAACTAAACTCATTGAAACGTCGAAATTAATAAAGTTAATATCATTAAGGTCTTTTATGCCTGATGGAAGTGATATGGTATCAGAATTGGAATCAAGTATAATCATAAGAATATCCGAACTTCCTTTTCGATACACAATATTACCTATTTGCTCAAAATATGGATTATCTTCATTAATGCTAATGCTGACACCAGAAGGTGATTCAAGGTCTCTACAGAAAAAAGCTTCTCTACCAATTGCACTTACAGTAGCAGGAATCCTAACCTCAGATATGCCTGTATGATAGAAGGCCCTTTCCCCGATGGAAGCAAGATTATTTGGCAATTGAATGCTTTTTAAGTTGTCGTTGTAGTAAAATGCCCTATCTCCAATAGTTATCAAGCTTTTAGGTAAGCTTACTTGACTTATCTTAGATCTTCCAGCAAAGGCCCAGTCGCCTATTGACTGAATACCTTCTAGCAATGTAACTTTTTTTAGCTTTGTGCAATTGTAAAATGCATAATCTGGTATAACCTTCATGTTTTCAGAACTAGTTATCTCGGTAATATTAGAATAAGCAAAGGCGTATGGCATTATAGTAGTCACCTCAGAAGGTATGGTAAATGGTCCTGACACATCAAAGGCTCTTATTATCTGTGTGCCATCTATAGTGTAGAGTACACCGTCATCTATCTTAAAGTGTTTATTATCCTTGTCTATATCAAGCTTCATTTTATTGAAAGCCCCTTCACCTATATAACTAACATTTTTAGGTATGGTAAGGGTGCCGACTGAACTATCAAAGGCATAATTACCGATATATGTAGTACCCTCTGGTAACTTAAGTCCTTCTGATGATGATGCTAGTGCATAATCTCCAATAATTAATTCATCTGCATTTATATTGATAGACTTCACGAACAATGTGTTGGATAAGGCCCTTTCTTCTAAAATTACTTTATTAGCCTTTATTTCTACATTACAATCATTTGAAATCGAGGATATATCGTGTAAAGCGTATTTGCCTATAACAATATCATCGCCATAAAGTGTAAAAATTTTTAGATTCTGCATGCTACAGAAGGAATAATCCGAAATTTTTTTAATTGATTTTGGAATAGTAACACTAGTGAAATTATTATCTGTAAATGCTCCTGTGTAAAATGTAGAATATGAACTTTCATCAGCATCAAAAACTTCTTCCATCTCATAAGGACCACCGACTTCAGTGACAATATAGGTGACATTATTATAAGTAACTTGGGAGGGAACTATAAAATCACCACCTTGCTGGCTTGTACTAATTAATGCCACAGATTTATTTGAAGATGATATCACTTTATACTTATGATTCTCTACTTCAAATGATATACCTTCTGCCAGGACATTGTCATTATGATTATCTGTTGGCTTATTGTTTTCTTGATTATCATTGTTTTTTGATATATTGTCTTCGTTATGATTATCATTTGAACTATGATTATCGGCCTTGCTGTTTTCATGATTAATGCCACTATCTGATGGCTGTAATTTTGTCTCTGTATTAGAACCAGCTTGTTCAGAAGGTTCATCACTAGGGTTTGGTTCTTCTCTATTTATAGATATGATGATTATTAAGCTTATGATTATTAATGCCAACAAAGATGATGCAATTAATATTATCTTCTTTAAGTCTTTGCTCATAAAACATCTCCTTTTCTGGTCATAAATTATATGTAAACTCCTATATATTTGCTCTATATATTTTTTTAGGTATTTATTTTATTACTTAGGCCTAATTACTTAATAGGAAATTATAACAAGGTTATAAGCTCTTTTTTGCTTAGCCTAGATTGTCTGTATGCATAGAATNATATTACTAAAATGTGTCATTAGATTGGCGATAATTCCTTAATAAACCTATAAGAAATTTTATGNTATAGGTTGGTGATTCTATAAGAGTCTTAAGCTATCCGCTCTGATGTTAAAAGTCGGAGTTGCCCATCAATATAACAAATATTAATGGTATGAATGGGTAGGCGGTATAAGAGGGACTTAGCTAGGTATTTTAGGCTTGCCTCTGTCGCATATTTGAATAATTTATTCAATATATTATAGTAACATAAAGTAAAATGGTGAAGCCGTGAATAATCAAAATGAAAACAATCAAAATGAAAACAATCAAAATGAGAATAATACAATATCGGATATTACCTTGTTTGTTAAAATCGGTATTATTGTACTAACAGTTTTAGTTGTAGTAGGTTTAGGGATAAGATACTTACCCGATGCTATAACAGTTTCAAATATCAGTAGAAAGAGGGACCTTCCTATATATAGTGTGGAAACTGATGAGAAGAAGGTGGCACTTAGCTTCGATGCAGCTTGGGGGAATGATGATACTCAAACTATTCTAGACATCCTGGCAAAGCATGATGTAAAAGCAACCTTTTTTATGACTGGCGAATGGATGGGTAAATATCCTGAAGATGTTAAAAAGTTTGTGGCAGCAGGGCACGATGTGGGAAATCACAGTGAAAATCATAAGCAAATGTCAAGATTATCTAAGGACCAGTGTAAGGATGAGATTATGAAGGCTCACAAACGAATAAAGGAGCTAACTGGAATTGAGATGGAATTATTCCGTCCTCCTTATGGCGATTACAATAATATGGTAGTAGGGACTGCAAGAGAATGTGGATATTATACGGTACAGTGGGATGTGGATTCCCTAGACTGGAAGGACTATGGGGCAGATAGTATTATTCAAAAATGCACCGAACATAAGAATCTTGGCAAGGGCTCCATTATATTAATGCATAACGGCGCCAAGTATACACCAGAGGCATTGGAAAGAGTAATTACAGGACTTAAGGATAAAGGCTATGAATTAGTGCCTATATCACAGCTGATACATAGAGGGGAATATACAATTGATCATACGGGAAGGCAGCATGCGAAGTGATTTTTACAGTGACAATATTAGAAAATTTAAATCGGAATAATGATAATTGATAGAAATAGAAAAAATAAATATATTATCAATGTCAACTGGGGGATAATAAATGCTCCCAGTTTTTTATAAATAAATCGAATAATATATACCTGAATGGTCTGTTTGATGTCATATCTTGATGTACAATCTTGTAGAAATATGTAAAACAGGGTATTATGGTATTATAAATAATTATACTTGAAATTTTAGACAGCATGATAAGGATAGTGAACTATGATTATAATTGTAAATTCTGCCCTGGAAGAACGAATTGAACAATTTGCTAATCATAACAGCAAGTGGGATGATAAAGGGGTAACGTTTCTTGATACAAGTAAAAGGGACATAATAATTGTTTTTATGCAGAAAACCCCTTATAATAGTAAATATGAGTATAATTGANTATGTATAAATATAGGTTGGAGAAAATAATCCCAAGAAGGAGGCTCTAATTTAATGGATAAGCACAAAATAATTAGTCTACTAAAATCGTATTCAAAGAAAACCATTCACAAATCAGTTATGGAGAGCCTCTTTAATACAAAATCTGATGAAGAGCTNTTCAACCTGATTTATAACAACCAGGAATTGCTTAAGCCCATTATAAGCTCGAGGACAAATGGCAACATAAGATATCCGATTTATATGAAATATAGAATTATATTACCTGAGGAGCAAGGGTATGATTATTCTGATGAGATAAGAAAGCTGCATCCGATGCTTCAATCAAATGGATGGCTTATATCACATCAGATAGAATATAAGAAATACTCTTCACTGCTTAATCAGATTAACACTTATTTATTCTCCAGCAAATCAAACGATGAACCCATCTCAAGAAAGGAACGTTCCTTTTCTATATTTGGTGAAGAAAAGATATTAGATGATGTAGGCGTGAAGTCGTTGCTATCACGACTGGATATAGATGGCCAGAAGCTAGCCTTCTATGATACACCAGAATACTGCTTAAACGACTTTATTCCAGAGCGAAAGGCCGTTATGACCCTATTGCTTTGCGAGAATAAGGATATATGGTTCAATGTTAGGCGGTTAATGTTTGAGGATAATAAGAGAAGCTTTTTTGGTACAGCAATTGATGGAGTAGTATTGGGGTCGGGAAATAGGGTTTGTGAGAAAAAATGTCTGTCCATATACACTGATTTTCTTAAAGCGCAGAAGGTAAGCTATCTGTATTGGGGAGATATTGATCGAGAAGGTCTAGACATATATCTTCGCTTAAGGAGAGATAATCCGGAATTGTTAATTGAGCTTTTCATGCCGGGCTATGAAATNATGCTATCACTTTCAAGAGCAACGGACTTACCAAATAGTACTGACCGTAGAGAACATAAGAATACATATGAGGACATATATTCATTATTTGACTTTGAAATGGCGAATTTGCTGAGAGAATATATAAATCAGAATAAAAGATTACCGCAAGAAATAATTTCCTATGCAATACTTAAGAGTAATTAAGGAGAGATAGCATGCAGCTTAAGAACGAGGTTGCCGAAGTACTTAATGGCTTTGAAAAGCGAATGAAGTTTATAAATATAGTTCGCACAATAACTGAGTATAAGTATGCGGACAATATCCGTGCTATTTTTGGTTCGGAGAGGGACAGGCTTACTAATATTATTCTTGCAGTTATGGTCTTTATCAAGGAAAGAACACTTGGTGAGGATCTTGATTGCACGCTTTCAGATGTGAAGCGTTTTCTGGAGGACATTTCGTATGTATTCTTTGATAATGATTTATATGATACTGAATTATTAGCAAAATATATTATAGTTGATGTCTTACAGCATGGCGGTGAAATATCAAGCTTTCAGACTTTTAACAGTCATACTATGTCCTTTGATATGCTTCCAGTCAGGTTAATTGATGAAGAGCATGGAAAATATACTTTGACTGATGATGCTTTTGATTTCTTATTTCGTATAAAGGATATTGATTCAACCCTCGATTATTCAGTTACTCGCTTTAAGATGCAGGAATATATGAAAAGGGATAATTACAGCGAAGCACTTCATCAAAGTCGGGAGCTTGTCAGCAGAATTCGTAACATCAAAACTGGAATGAATAATTTTATTTTAAGATGCCGAGAAAATATATCTAAAGTGTCAGTGGACGAGTATGAGTCCTTAGTAACGCGAATCCGTTCTCTTTTGGAGGATGAATACAAAGAACTTATTGAGATTCAGAAGAATGCCAATGAGCGTGCAGCTAAATTATCGGATGCAACGACTGCAGGTGTAACCTATGAGGAAGCAAAAAAGCATAGAAAAGCCCTGAGGGAGATTATTGAGAATATTGAGACCACAATTGATGAACAAAGATCACTGATTAATAAGAAGAGNAGCTTGTCAGAGCAATATGCTGATATCCTTAGAGAAAGCTATCGTGTGGTCAGCTTTGAGCGGCTGAACTTTTATAGTGATATCATGGTTCCCATAAGGAAAATGAATAATATGGGGGATATAGCAAAGTACCTATTGTTCCCNCTTGCAAAGCCGGAGCTTGAGAGTCTGTTTAGCATGGAGAACTTCTACTCTGCTCAAAAATCATTTGACGATATTGAAGATGAGGAAAATCTGGATATTGAAAATACAGAGGAGAATTTAGAGAAAGAAAAAATAGCAAAGCGTAACCAGAGGTATAAGGATATTTGCTTGTCACTATTTTCATTTATAAAGGATAAAGAAAGCTTTTCTACAGGAGAATATATTGATTCACTTAGAATATCTGAGCTAAAAGAATTTTGTAGTGAACAAGCATTACCACAGTTCCTATTATCTATATATGAAATAGGAAGCATTGATATAGAGGATTGGAAGAGGTCAGAGAGTATTGAGATTCAGCCAATGGGGGAATTTGAGCTTTCCTGGTGCTTGCACCAGCTTCCGCAGGAGCTGTTAGATATAAAGAGAATTGAGATTCATAAGACGGAGGAGACATTGACATTAGAAATAAAAGAGGNTCATACATCTCGTAGAATAGATATGAGTATTTTAGAAGTGGAGGTTGTGAGATGAATCGTAGTTCAGCTGAAATATTTAAGAGGCTACTAAAAAAAGGATGGCTGGATAGAAGAGACGATGCTTTGATATGGAATGCACTTGACGAAGAGGAGGTTATTTCGGATATGGAAGTACTAAAATCGTCTTTTAGCTTTGACACACTTAGAGTGGGTGATCGCTTTTACATGATTCCAACACAGGATAATGATCTATTCTTAAAAAGCAATGTGGATTATCGAAAGGATATTAGAGCGGGAAGTGAAACAAGAATCCGTGATCTATATCTTTTAAATTATCTTGCAATNTATATAATCTACCTGTTCTTCAGAGGAGAAGGCAGTAATCCTCAATGCAGAGAATTTATTACTAGGGAAGAGCTAATATCACAGTTTACGGAGCACTGTCGGGAGACGGAGGGTGCTGAAACGGATGCTAGTGATGATTTCAGCGAGAGTTTTATAGCTCTTGCTCAGGATTGGCTTAGTAAGACAGAAGGAAGTCCCGATTCAACAAGAGTCACCACTGAAAAAAACGGGGTAGTAAATAAAATAATGCTTAAATTTAGAGTTGATGGCTTATTTGAGGAAATCGAAGGAAAGCTTCGACCAACCCGTAAGATGATTGATCTTATACCCTATTGGCTTCGTAAAGAGAGAGTTAAAGAAATAAATACATGGATAGAGGAGGTTGAAGCAGATGCCCCAGATCAGCAAGATTAGAATTACTAACTTCTCCTATAACGATGGAAAAAGATTAATTGCTGATGAGCTCTTTGATTTTGCCAACAAAGAAGATAAAACTGCATTAAACTCATTAATTAATCTTAAAAATGGTGGCGGAAAATCTGTACTAGTACAATTAATGCTACAACCAATCCATCCTAAGGCAAAAGTTGCCGGTAGAAAAATTGAAAGCTTCTTCACGAAGGCAAGTGATCACTGCTTCGTAGCTATAGAGTGGTTTAAGGATAATAGTACGGAAAAGCTTATGACAGGAATTGCTATGGCTTCGGGAGAGTCTACAAACAATATAGAAGATGACGCAAAGGGAAGGCCGGTAAAGTATTATACCTTTATAAGTCATTATTCAGATTATTCAAACACATATAATATAGTCAGATTGCCCCTTTCCAAGAGAGATGGGAGTAGCTTTATTGCTGCGCCTTTTAATGAAGTTAGAGATATGGCCAAGAAAAGCAATGGATTACTTAATTANTACGTCTCGGATGATAGCAGGCAGTGGAGAGAAAAGCTTGCAGAGTATGGAATTGTACAGGAGGAATGGAAAAATATCACAGAAGAGCTTAATTCTGTGGAGGGTGGAATGACCGAATTCTTCGCGAGATTTAAGGAGTCAGATCAGCTAATTAATCAGTTACTTATTCCTACTATAGAAGGAAAGTTCGGTCAATCTTCAGTAAAGGAAGATGATGCTTCACTTTCCACAATGCTTATTGAGCATGCTAAAGCCTATAATAAGCAGAAAGATTTAATATGTGAAAAAGAAGCTTGTCAGAGCTTTCAGCTCCTTCTGTCACAGATAAATGATATGGTTCATAATGTCTGGAATAAATATGACGATTATGAGAAGAAGCTACAAACTTTTACAGCCTTTTATAATGCTTTGTGTGAGAAAAAAGAAGCATTAAATGAGTTACTAAATTCTTTAGCCGATGCGATTATGGGCAAGCAAAAGGAATTAGAGCATATAGACTATGAAGAAAATTCCGAGGGATATTATAATACTAAGGAGAAGCTTGAAGAGGCAAGTGATAGACATAAAGAGATAGAGAGGGACATTGAAGAGAATAAAGAAGCTTTGGCAGAAACCAGCTACAAGATTAACTCCATGCTCTGTGCAAAAATATATACAGAAATATGTGAGTTTGAGAGTAAGCTGAAGGCTACTCAAAGCGAGATAAGGGCGAAAATTGAAAATGAAGACTCTGCCAAGAGATTAAATGATCTTGGCTTTTCGGTAATGCAGGAAATAAACACACTGTATCCGCAGGTTCAAGAGGAATTATCGAATAGAAAAGAAGAATATATTAAATTAGACAATAGCTTAAAAAATACTAAAAATGAATTNAATAATTTACAGAAAAGTAAAGAACTTAATAAAACCGCATATGACCATGCTGATGAAGCGGTTAAAATTGCATGTAACGAGACAGATCGAGTCATAAGTGCTCTTGGTATAGATGTCATTAGATATCTTGATGGTTGTTATCGAATTGATGAGATTCAGAGACACAAGGTAGATAAGGACAAAATAAAGGACAAGCTGCAGACTGGTATTGAAGAATATAATGACAAGAAACAAAAGCTTTCCAATAGAAATACAGATATTGAGGTAGAAAGTAGGGAGCATGAACGAAGCAAATTAATATGTGAATCAGAAGGAATAGCATTACAGAAAGAGTTTAATAAATATACTGTTTTGGAGAAAGCCCTACAGGACATATGTGGAATATATAATCTTGAACAACAAGATATGTTTAATGGTCATCTTTTAAAATATATAAAAAATCAGGAAAGCATCTGTATTGCTGAGAGAGAAAGCAAGGCAACGAAAATTTCTATTATTGAGGATGAAATACAGGCTGCTGAGAATGGTTATGTTCATGTACCAAAGAGAGTTATAGAATACCTTAATTATTCAGGCATTAGATATCAAACCTGTGAGAAGTATCTGAACTCAATCGTAGATGAGCAGATCAGCAGGGATCAGTGTCTCAATATATTAAAGAATTATCCGGTGCTTGCATATGGAATCATTCTTGACGAGAAGGAGAAGGTGAAGCTTGCTAGCATTGAACGGGAGCTGGAGGATTGGCTTCCTTCCATGGTTCCGGTGTTTACTCATGAGCAGCTTGAAATGGCAATAAGTGTACAGAAGAACAAAGGTGGAGCAATAGCATTTTATTCAGAGGAGTACTTTTCTTCAAGAGAAAGCTTTATTATTGGGATCAAATCTAAAAAAGAGCAATTGGAAAAAGAGAAGGATGTCCTCACAGCTAAGCTTGAAGGCCTTGAACTAAATCAAAAGAAAGCCGAGGAAATGCTTTCTTATAACGAATATTCAAAGCAGAGTTTTGAAATGGAGTGTAAGCGCATAGATGATGAGATTTCTAGAATCACAAATAAGCTTGATGGTTTAGGCAAGGAAAAAGAGTCAAATGCGTTAGCTATTGATGAGATTACCTTAGAAATTGAGAACTATAATACACAGGTTAGTAATCTCCAAAGATGGCTAGAAAAGTACGAAGAATTGTTATCACGTCTGGATGAGGAGGCAGGAAAGCGGGAGGATAAAGCAAAAGCATACCAGGAGCTTGAGAATGCGAATCGCGAATTAGATAGGTGTTATAAAGAAGCCCAGACATTAGAGGTAAGTCATGATGAATTGGGAGAGATAATAAGAGAGAAGGCAGCATTCATCGATAAGATAGAAGTGGCTAAAACTGAACTTGGAGATATTTCTTCTGGAGTAGTAGTTGAAGGTGAATGGGAGAGATTGCTCGAAGAATACCGTGAACTAAAGAATTCCCAGAATGAAGAGATCGCTGTACTTTACGAACGAGAAAAAAGCTGCTTAGTAAGAATTGGTGAAAAAAGAACCGAGCTTAATAAGTATGGTCTGTCAGAAAATGCTTATATCACATTGGTATATGATGATAATACATTTGAGAAATTAAAAGAAACCCAAAAGGGGTTGACTGAAAAACAAGATTATTTGCATACAGAATCCAAGAAAGTCAATCAGATACTTGGGGGCTGTGAGGCGGAATATAGTTCAGCTCAAAAAAAGTTATCGGAGTATAACGGAGTACCACTTGAAAAGGAGAAGATTCAAGGCAATTATAGTGAACGAAGAAAAGATACAAGAATAGCTCTTAGTGACTTGAACAGTCAGGAAAAAGATGGGAACAAAACAATGGGAGAAGTCATTCGATTTATGGACCGAACCCATGATGCTCTTATAGTGTATAAGATAACAACACCAACTANTGAAGTAAAGCTTGAAGAGAGTATTGAGAGCCAATATAAGAAGTTTTCCAGTAGCTTAAAGGATTCTTTTGATTCTTATAAAAAGGAAAGGGGTACTTTGACTAAGATTTTACAGGAAGAAGTATTAAAGGAGAGTGTATATCGGTTTAATGAGCTTCATGCGCTTAAAAGCTTCTTGAAAATGATTAATAATGATGATTTCAAGGGAGATAAATACTTCACACTTTCAGAGCAGGTAGAAGGTGTAATTATAGCGACAAAGCTTAGATTTTCTCAAATTGAGACAGATTTAGAAGAGTTTAACAAGAGTAAATCCGATTTACTACGTCAATGTGTATTTCAGGGAAGACGAGTATACGAAGGACTTCGTTCGATGGCTAAGAGCTCTGCTGTGTCTATAGTTGAGGGAAGACCAAAGAAGCATATGATAAGAATTGACATACCAGATGAGATTGATACAAATGTTGCGGAAGCAACTATTGATGCTGAGCTTGATACTGGAATTCAGGAACTTGTTGAATTGCTGAATAAAGACAGCAGCGAAGCAGATATTAGGAGAACAGCTGATAGAGTTATAGGAAGTCAGACACTACTCAGAAAATATGTAGGTAAGGATAATATAAGAGTATATGTATATAAGATTGATTTGAATCCCGAGAATGCCAAGTATCGAACCTGGAGAGAAACGCAGATTAACAGCTCCGGTGGAGAAAAGCTGGTTTCATATTTTACACTTATATTGTCACTGCTTAATTATTCAAGAAGTGATTACGGAGACATCAATGATAAGAGCCTGACCAGTGTATTGATTCTTGACAATCCGTTTGGTGCGGTGTCATCCGGACATTTACTTAAACCTATGTTTGAAATAGCTAAGCATTTCAGAGTTCAGCTGATTTGCCTGTCAGATATTAATAAAGCAGATATTACTGCTTGCTTCGATAACTTCATCAAGGCAGTAATTAAGCCCTTGAAGTATTCAAACATTGAAATGCTAACTCATGAAGGTAATGAAGCTATTGAGCATGGATTTTATAGAAGTGAGCAAATGACATTCTTATAATTTCTTACTTTATATAAATCAATAATGTGCAACGGTGTATACTTCTGACTTTATCTGCTTAAGGATTTTGAGGAAGTATTTAATTCTTTGCTTAGACCGATGATATGGCAGTTCTAAGGCCTACAGTGTCTGTGGTAAATTAGCGATAGAGCATATATAAACATAATATATAATATAAAGTCACAATGTTAGTGAAGAAAGTAGGATACTTACTTGATATAATATCTTTATAAAGATATAATAGTAATTGATTTACAGATGTACTCTGTTAGGAGGGACTTTCATGCTAAAAGAGAATATAGATAAAGTTTTAAAACATTATTCTATAGAAGCAAAGCGGCTATTTGGGTCTTCCCTTAAAGCTATAATTTTATTTGGCTCTTGTGCAAGAGGCGATTATGATAATGAAAGTGATATTGATATATTGGTCTTACTTGACCTATCTCCAGAGAGATTACCTGAAGCTAGAAGGAAAATGAGGCCAATTGCTGATATGCTTGATCTTAAGTATGATGTAGTGATATCAGCAGTTTTTCAGAATTATCAAGTATTTAATGAATATAAGGATGCTTCAGGATTTTACCAAAATGTTGAGAGAGAGGGATTAATCATTGAATGATTCATTAAGAGTAAAGATCGAATATGCTAAATATCGAATAGAAAGATCAAAAGAGGATTTGGATGCAGCCAAAGCTATGTTTCAAACTAATCGATATAGAGTTGCTAATAACAGAGCATATTACTCAATCTTTCATGCAATGAGGGCTGTTCTTGCTTTTGATGGATTTGATAGTAAGAAACATAGCGGGATAATTGCTGAGTTCCGTAAATCATATATTAAGACTGGAATATTTAACAAAGAATTGTCTACACTGATTGGTCTAGCATCTGAAATTAGAAATGCATCGGATTACGATGATATGTTTATTGCTTCTAAAGAAGAAACAGAGAAACAAATAAAGGATGCAGAATTATTTTATAATGTGATTAAAAAATACATAGATAAAAGAGTAGATTTACTAACTTAGATAATACATAAAACTCTTATGAACATTGCATTTCAAGTTATTGCGTACGGTGA
>JGI24712J26585_10000109_pt1 | contig 63986 bp, 57 predicted proteins | sample BioPla3DNA2_FD_26585 | JGI IMG/M metagenome (IMG submission 26585) | reverse complement strand
GTCGTGTTTTTCGAAACTTTCTTGCTGCAAGTGCGTTATTGTTGTGCAGTATTGCATATTCCACTATCTTCTTCCTATATCGCATTCCTTCTGTTATACTACCCATTGAGAGATCCTTTCTTAATATTATTTGATGTTTATATTATACCAAAGGGTCTCTCGTTTTTCCTTTCTTGTGTCATAAATGTATTGTAGCCTAACATCGCAGGTTAGTTGTAAAACTCATTGAACTCCTGCTCTGCTTCTTCTTTGGTCTGTAACTCAAGCACTACTTGGTTTGGCAGACAGATTATCATATTCATAAGCACGCGCTTGTCCTTATTATCTAGCGTTACTGTGCCTTGGTGTACGCAGTCCTGATTATCGCAGTTTGAGGAATGCATCCATATGGAATCCTTGGTCATTCTAACGATATTTTCTTTACCTGAGCGCTGCTTAAGCACCAGTTCATCGTTATCTTTAAGCAATGGATAGGGTTCATAAATGGTTGTACCTATTTGCACTTTTAGGTAGGCATCAGCAGGCACAAGTGTAGGCACGGGGGTGCTAGGCGGAAGTTCAGTTTCGCTATTATTATCAACATCCGGAGTATTTTCAGGGGGGATATCTGTTGTAATATTATCCTCAGCAGTGGGGCTTTCGCTTACTATGCTGCCTGCATTGTTTTTTGTGCCACCAGATGGAATAAGCTTAGATAACAGTATAAGCCCGCCCACAAGCACAATTACAGATATGATTATTATTAGGTCTTTCTTTTTCAAGCTATACTCCTATGCATTTAGATGTTCTTCTATTGAGGCTAACAATTCATCCCTGCCAATCCCTGTAACAGAGGACCATAGCAGTATCTCCCAAGGCTGCACTACAAGCGTATGTGCAACCAACATTTTAGCCCTATTCTGCTGCACTCTTGAAAGCTTATCTGCCTTTGTAGCGACTATAGTATAGGGTATGGAATTATAGCGCAGAAAGTCCAGCATCTGTACATCCTGCTCTGTGGGCTTGTGGCGTAAATCAACAAGCAATATACAGGCTGAAAAATTGTCCGAGGTTTTGAAATAATCATCCATCATATGTGCCCAGCGTTCTTTTTCTGCCTTGCTTACTTTCGCATAGCCATAGCCCGGCAAATCCACAAAATGTATGCTGTTATTTATAAGGAATATATTGATAAGCCTAGTTTTACCGGGAGTACCGCTGGTTTTTGCAAGCGAGCGGCTTTTGCACAGGCTATTTATAAGGGAGCTTTTGCCCACATTGCTGCGCCCCGCAAAAGCTATCTCCTTTTTACCTATGCCGGAGAAATTAGTATATTCAGGCAGGCTTATTACAAATTTTGCGCTATTTATTTCCATCTTCTTCTACTAACAAGGCTATTTTAAGCACTTCTTCAGGCTTTGATACATAATGAATAGTAAAACTTTCCCTTATGTATTCCGGTAATTCTTCAACATCTTTTTTATTTTCATCAGGCAGACACAGAAGCTTAACACCTGCCCTATACGCTGCAAGCAGCTTTTCTCTAACGCCGCCTATTGGAAGCACCCTTCCAGCAAGAGTTAATTCCCCCGTCATAGCTACATCCTGTCTTACAGCTATGCCTGTTATTGCAGACATTAAAGCCACAGTCATAGTTATACCTGCGGAAGGACCGTCCTTTGGAACAGCGCCCTCGGGTACATGTATATGTATATCGTTCTTCTGGAAAAAATCATCAGTGATATTATAATCTTTGCCTTTAGAGCGCACCCAGCTTAAAGATGCCTGAGCGCTTTCTTTCATAACATCTCCAAGCTGCCCTGTAAGCTGAAATTTCCCTGTGCCGGGCATTACTATACATTCTACAGCAAGCATTTCACCGCCTACGCTGGTATATGCAAGACCGTTTACAACGCCAACTGTGGGCTTTGTGTTTATATCGCTCCTGAAATACTTTTCGGCGCCTAAGTATTTTGTAACCTTATCAAGCCCTACGCTTATGGTTTTTTGTTCACTTTCAAGCTTTTCAACGGCAGCCTTTCTGATGATTTTAGCAAGCGTACGGGATAAGGTACGCACGCCCGCTTCCCTTGTATAGCCTTCTATTACTTTCCTTATTGCGGCATCGGTAAGGCGTACGCTGCCAGCGCTAAGACCATATTGGCGTATGTTTTCCTTGATTAAATGTCTTTTTGCTATCTGATACTTTTCTTCCTCTGTATAGCTGCTTACCTCTATTATCTCCATCCTATCGTAAAGGGCAGGCGGTATGGTACTTGTAACATTAGCTGTAGTTACAAACATAACAGATGATAAGTCAAAGGGCATTTCAAGGTAGTGGTCTGTAAAATGGTTGTTTTGCTCACCATCCAGCACTTCAAGAAGCGCGCTTGAAGGGTCTCCCCTAAAATCGCTGCTTAGTTTATCAACCTCATCAAGCAGGAACACGGGATTCATGGTGCCCGCTTGTTTTATGCCTGATATTATTCTGCCCGGTATAGCGCCTACATATGTTCTTCTATGTCCGTATATTTCGGCAGCATCCCTTACGCCACCTAAGGACATCTGAACAAATTTGCGCCCCATGGCCTGCGCTATAGCCTTTACTATTGATGTTTTACCAACGCCGGGCGGACCTACAAAGCAGAGTATAGAGCCTTTAACCTTATCCGGACGGCTCTTTGAGCGCATAAGGTGAACAGCTAAAAACTCTATAATGCGCTCCTTTACTTCTTCCATGCCGTAGTGGTTTTTATCTAGCACCTTTCTTGCGCGCACTATATCGGTTTTATCCCTTGTATACTTGCCCCAAGGCATATCGAGTATCCAACGTATATAGTTTTCGCTTACAGATGCTTCAGGGGAGCCTGGCATAAGACGGGATAGGCGTTCTATTTCTGATGAAACCTTTTCATGTACTTCTTCATTAAGCTCAAGTTTTTCAAGCTGAGCGCTAAATTCATCTATGAGGTTTTTTTCATCCTCGCCAAGTTCTTCCTTTATTACGCGCATCTGCTCGCGCAGGTAATATTCCTTTTGATTTTTATCAAGCTGCATTTTAACGCGCATCTGTACCATGCGCTCTATGCTTGCAAGCTCCGTTTCCTGCGCCAAAAAGGCGCACATCTCGGTTAGGCGCTCCTCGGTATTTTCTATGCTGAGCATTTCAAGCTTTTTACTGAACTCGCTAATTACGCTTGATGAAATTGTATCTATAAGGTGGTCCGGATCATCTATACGCTTAACCGCTCGAAGCAAATCCGGCGAAACACGGGTACCACTTGCGGTATATTCTTCAAAATATTCCTTTACATTGCGGATTAGGACGCGCATTTTATCGTCCATATTAGCCATATCAAAGAGAGGTATCTCCTCTATGGAGGCAAAATAAGCCTCCTCCTTTGTATATGTATCTATAAGCTTAGCCCTTGACACGCCTTCAACAAGCACACGCATATTATTTCCCGACAGATGAAGCACCTGCCTTATTGCAGCAATGGTGCCTGTGCCGTGCAATTCTTCAGTGGAAGGGTCTTCGACTTCAGAATCGGTTTGTGCTACCAAAAAAATCTTTCTATCGTTTTCCAGCGCATACTCTATAGCTTCAACGCTTTTCGGGCGTCCGACATCAAAATGCAGCACTGTATGGGGAAACATCATCATTCCCCTAAGCGGAACAAGCGGTAAATCTATCCGCGTTTTTTCTTGCATTTATCCTCCTTGGAATTTATATCTAAATAACTGTAACTCTTAATAATCTTACGATGCATCGCCTGTTATAGGCGTATCGCTCTTTTTAGCCGCTTTCGCGCTTACCACGCGTTTTTCTTCTTTTATAAGCTTTGGTTCGCTTAATTTAAGCACGGTATCCTTATCCACTATGCACTGCCTATAACCCGTCTTTGAGGGCAGGAAGAACATGGTATCAAGCAGTATGTCTTCAAGTATGGCCCTTAGACCCCTTGCGCCTGTTTTCCTTTCTATTGCCTGCTGCGCAACTGCTTTGAGCGCATCGGGAGTGAATTTAAGCTCTACCCCGTCAAGTGAAAATAGATACTGGAACTGGCGTACAAGCGCATTCTTAGGCTCGGTAAGTATGCGTACAAGGGCTTCTTCGTCTAGCTCATCTAGCGTAGCTATTATAGGCAGCCTACCTACAAGCTCCGGTATTAAACCAAAGCGCACTAAGTCCTCCGGCTGAACCTGTTTAAGCAGCTTATCGCTCTTATCGCTCAAGCCATCGCCCTGCGCGCCGAAGCCTAGGCTCCTTCCGCCAAGGCGGTTTTTGATTATTTCATCAAGCCCAGTAAATGCGCCACCTAATATGAATAGTATATTGGTAGTATCAAGCTGTATAAACTCCTGCTGAGGGTGCTTGCGCCCGCCCTGAGGGGGTACATTCGCCAAAGTACCCTCTAATATTTTTAGCAGCGCCTGCTGAACGCCCTCTCCTGAAACATCGCGGGTTATAGAGGCGTTTTCGGATTTTCTGCCTATCTTGTCTATTTCATCTAGGTATATTATGCCCTGCTCAGCCGCCCTTACATCACCATCAGCAGCGTGCACCAAGCGAAGGAGTATGTTCTCAACATCCTCTCCCACATAGCCCGCCTGCGTTAGGCTTGTCGCATCGGCTATCGCAAAGGGTACATTTAGTATTTCTGCCAATGTCTGCGCTAAATAGGTTTTTCCTGTGCCTGTGTTGCCTATTAACAAAATATTTGACTTTTTAAGCTCTACATCCCTATTGCGCCTAGTTGAGCGAATACGCTTGTAGTGGTTGTAAACGCCAACCGTTAGCGCGCGCTTAGCCTTCTCCTGCCCTATTACATATTGGTCCAGCTCCTCTTTAAGCTGAACGGGAGTTAGCATTTTTGTTTTTGGCACCTTGCCTGTAAAGCGCTTGGGAGCAACCTTGTCCAGCACTTCGCCGCATATGGAAACGCACTCATTGCAAATATAGGCGTTTTTGCCAGCGATGAGCTGGTCTACCTCATTTTGCGATTTTCCACAGAAACTGCAGTACTGTATTTTATTTGGGTCAAAGCCGTTTTTAGCCATTATTTACTTATCTTCCTTCTTTTGGGGCGAGTATATTTCATCTACTATGCCGTATTCGAGAGCTTCCTCTGCAGTCATAAAGTAGTCCCTCTCCACATCCTTGGCGATTTGTTCTATATCCTTGCCTGTCATTTCAGCCATCATGCGGTTCATTTTTTCCTTAGTGCGAAGGAGCCAGTTTGCGCGTATTGTAACATCAGTCGCCTGACCCTGCGCCCCGCCTGAGGGCTGGTGTATCATAACTTCGCTATTGGGAAGCGCCATACGCTTGCCCTTTTCGCCCGCCATTAGTAAGAACGCACCCATAGATGCTGCCATGCCGACGCACACAGTTCTTACCGGTGCTTTTATATACTGCATGGTATCGTATATAGCCATACCTGCGGTTACAGAGCCGCCGGGGCTGTTAATATAAAGCGAAATATCGGCATTTGGGTTATCCATCTCAAGGTACAATAGCTGCGCCACAACAGTGTTTGCCATTCCATCGTCTATAGCTCCTGTAATAAAGACTATCCTGTCTTTCAGCAGCCTAGAATATATATCGTAAGAGCGCTCTGCGTTGCCGCTCCTTTCAACTACATATGGTATTAAGTATTCTCCCATTATTTCTCCTCTTCTTTTTCTTCCTGCTCATCTGCTTCGTCTAAAGCTTCTTCAAACTGCTTTACCATTTCCTGGGCGTTAAGCTGAGGTTCTTCTTCCTCTTTAACTTCGATTTTAGCATTTTCGAAAATAAATTCCGATGCCTTACGTTTTCTTATAAGGCTGCGTATTTCCTCTATCGTGTCTTCAGATAGGGATTTTTTAAGCTCTTCAGTTTCGCGCCCTTCCTGTTTTGCATATTCAGTGATAAATTCATCTAGGTCTTCTTCACTTTCAACTATAGCTTCTTTTTCTACTATTGCTTCAAGCACAAGCGTCTGTTTTACATTCATAGTAGCGGAAGGAGAATAGTGCTCTATAAGTTTTTCCCTGCTGTCTATACCCATATAGCGCATGTAATCACCAAACTTCATACCTTGATAGGCAAACTGTAAACTCATTTGCCGCACAATTTGGCTTACTTCATCGTCTATCATAGCCTGTGGTATATCGCAGTCAGAAGCATCTACCACTTGGTTTAAGAGTTGATCCTTTACCTTTACTTCACTATTTTCCTTAGCTATGTCCTCAAGCTCTTTTTTTATTGCTTCTTTATATTCTTCAAAGCTTTCATATTCGGACACATCTTGGGCGAATTCATCATCAAGCTCAGGTCTTACTTCAACCTGTATTGCGTTTAATTTAACATTAAACACAGCTTCCTTGCCCTTTAAATTCTCTGCATGGTAGTTTTCAGGGAAGGTAACATTGATATCCTGTTCTTCACCTATGTTCATACCAATAAGCTGCGGCTCAAAACCAGGGATAAACATACCACTGCCGATTTGCAGTTCCTGCCCCTCAGCGGTTCCGCCATCAAAGGGAACGCCGTCAAGCGTGCCTTTGTAATCTATATTACAATAGTCGCCATCTTCTACGGCTCTATCGCTTACGCTTTCCCTTGTGGTTACGGTTTCAACATCCCTTTCGATACGGCGGTTTATTTCCTCATCGCTAACGGGCGGCAGATATTGCACTGCTTTTAAACCCTTATAGTTTCCAAGCTCCACATCAGGAACTACATATACAGTAGCTGAAAATTCTAAATCCTTATCGCTTGCAATTTCTTCTATATCTATAGAAGGGCTATCTACAACCTTTGTACCTTCTGCCTTTACAGCTTCCTCATATACTTTCGGGAACAAAATATCAAATGCGGTTTCAAAGAAAACGCCTTCACCGAACATATTTTCTATGAGCTTACGGGGCGCCCTGCCCTTCCTAAAGCCCGGAACGCTTATCCTCTTGCGCTCCTTAAGATATGCCTGTTGGATAGCCTTTTCAAAATCCTCCGCAGGGACTGTAAAATTAAAACGAACCTGATTTCCGGAAATCTTTTCCGCAGTATAAGCCATTGCTGCTCCTCCTGAAAATTAACATCGTGCCGATTAATAGGCACACCTGTAATAATAACATTATCCACCAAGCTATGCAAGCATTTGCAAGCGAATGTGCATAAAACGCCTATACTTCCATTTGACGGACATGGCAAGCTTTGGTAATATCAATCTGAGGATTTTAAGGAGGTTTGCGATGAGAAAAAATCACCATACTCACACGCCGCGCTGCGGACACGCGGTAGGCGAAGAGTGGGAATATGTGCAGGCTGCTATAGAGGCAGGCTACGACGCACTAGGTTTTTCAGACCACACACCCTGGCCGGGCTCCATTTTCCCAAGTACGCGTATGGGTTTAGAAGAACTACCAGGTTACATAGAAGCTGTTAAAAATATAAAAAAACAATACGGCGACAAGCTTGAAATAAGCTGCGGGCTTGAGTGTGAATACTACCCCAAGCATATGACTTGGTTAAAGGAAAGAATAGAGGAATATTCCCTTGATTATATTATACTAGGCAATCATTTTGACTATATTGATGAGAGCGAATTTTATTTCGGCAGATGCAGAACCAAGAACGATATTATCCTTTACCTTAAAACGGCTATTGCCGCTATGGAAACAGGCGTATATGACTGGCTTGCCCACCCCGACCTATATCTAAGTGAATATTATAAGTTTGACGATACATGCGTAAAAGCCGCAAGGGAGATTTGTTACGCCTCAAACAATTTAGGCGTGCCGCTTGAGTACAACCTGCTTGGGCTTATGTCCATAAAAGAGGGGCGTTTTCCCGGCCTTGGCTACCCGTATTATAAGTTTTGGGAAATTGCCGCGGAAGAAAACTGCAGCGTAATAATGAGTGTAGACGCCCATTCCCCGGAGCATATAAAAAACACCGCCATATACGATGAAGGAATTGACAATATAAAAAAATTCGGTCTTAAAAGGCTTGTATTTACAAAAGAAGGTTTAGTGGAGGCAGATTAGCCTTCCTTATTTAAAATACGGTACATACTTATAGCTTCATCTTTGCGTATGCTTTCTTTTAGGCTAAGCACCTCGTAACTAAAAGTGCGGGCAGCTAGACGTAGCTCAATAATATCCCCTTCTTTTATTTCAGCGCCCGCCTTTGCTATCTTTCCGTTTATGCTTACCCTGCCAGAATCGCAAGCCTCTTTTGCAAGAGTTCTGCGCTTTATTATTCGGGAAATTTTTAAAAATTTATCTAAACGCATATTATTCCTAAAAAAGAAAACAGCCGACGAATGCCGGCAGTTTTGTTGCTAAATAGCTTACTTGTTGAGTTCTTCTCTGAAAACCTTACTGGCTTTGAAAGACGGTACCCTAGAAGCAGGAACCTGAATTTCCTCGCCTGTGCGGGGGTTACGTGCGGTACGCGCTGCACGCTCTTTAGCTTCGAATGTGCCAAAGCCAATTAGCTGTACTTTTTCGCCTGCGTTGAGGGTGTCCTTAACGATATCAAGAACTGCATTAACTGCCTTCTCCGCGTCAACTTTCTTGATTTCAGCTGCCTTTGCTACTGCAGCGATAAGTTCGGTCTTATTCATATCTTAACCTCCTATTATAAGTTGTGCAAAACTATCTATTGTCACCAGCCTTGCTACGCTCCCAGTATACACTCATTTCATCTATTGTCAAGCTTTTCAAGGCTTTTCCTGCTAATTCTGCCTCTTTTTCCATAAAAACAAAACGCTTGATGAACTTTTTGGTTGCCATATTGATAAGGTTTTCGCTGTCAAGCCCGCAAAGCCTGCTTAGGTTTATACATGCGAAAAATAAATCGCCTATTTCTTCTGAAGGGTCATTGCCAAGACGGATTTCCTCCATTACTTCGTTCGCTTCTTCATGCACTTTTTGTAGAACATCTTTTGGCTTATCCCAATCAAAACCGACATCCGCAGCTTTCTTTTGTACCTTTTCAGCGCGAATAAGCGGCGGCAGACCGCGCTTTAAATCTAGCATTGCATCGCCAACGGTATAATAGCCTCTTTCCTGCTTTTTAATGTTCTCCCAACTTGAGCGAAGCTCCTTTATCGTGCCTATATTTTCATCCGCAAACACATGGGGGTGGCGAAGCACCATCTTTTTGCATATTCCACTTACTATCTCTTGGAATGTCATGCTGGCGTATTCCTCGCCTATAACAGAATGTAGGGCTATTTGCAGCAGCACGTCGCCAAGCTCATCTGCAGCGCTATCCCAATCCCCCTCATCTATGGCTATTGCCGCTTCATAGGCTTCTTCTATTAAGAAAGGGCGAAGACTTTTATGCGTCTGCTTTCTATCCCAAGGGCAACCCTTATCGCTGCGCAGTATGCGCATAAGTTCAAGCAGATCTTCCATATCGTACCTGCTTTTATAAGGCAGTTTGCCTGGCAATATTATTGCACATGTTCTATGACTGTAACTATCCTGCCTATCAAGCTCAAATAGTTTTATCTTTTTATAGGGCATATATTCGTTTTCAAAGAATAAGATATCCGCATCATCTCCAAAATACGGAGCTAAGCTTAGCTTGCAATCCCCCGCAAGCAGTTTATTTTCTAGTTCAATAATGCATATGGGGTATTGTGCTGAATATACTTTAAGTGAAACCGCGTCCGTCACAATATACGGGCTTTCTAGCCTTGCCTTAAACACATATGGAGCATGTACAGAAACACCAACCAGCGTTAAAACATCAGCGTTTTGTTTATATAACTCCTTAACACTGCCATCATGCAAGGTATCTATAACCGCATAGCATATTTCGCTTTCACATGCTTCTTTTAATATATATTCAGCCGCCTGCGCATGGGCTATATCAAAATCCTCCACATTGTCGTATATAAAGTCTAGAGGTTCAAATTCTATATCCTCTGCCTTAAGTAAATCCGCTGCAGAAACCTGCTCCGTCCGCAGTATAAGTTTTTTTGCTTTTTTCATAGCATTTAATGCGCCAAGGCAAAGGTTTTGCTCTGCAGGTTCCGGTCCTAAGGATACTATGGTTATTTTGTTCATTTACGCCTTCCCAATTTTATATTCGATAGCTTTATACAGCCTAGCTTTTCCGCAACAAATAAATATATAGCCACAGCAATTACAATAGTTGCAAATAGTAATAATAAAGAGTGGTTTAATCTATCATTGAAAATAAGTTTTACAATAATAACAAAAGCCGCCATTATGCCGCAAGCCGCCACAGGTCTTAAAAAAGTATCGCCTATATTTACTCTTAAGCCTGTGTACTTTGAAACATAATACATATTAGGTATAAGACTTGCAGTATAACAAAGAAGCGATGCAAAGGGAGCGCCGTATATGTTTATAGCGGGAATACGCACCAATACTTGGTTAAGCATTATTTTAAGAGCTATACCTAGCGCCAATGTATACATAGGTATACGCTGCTTGCCAAGTCCTTGAAGTATGCCACTTGTTGCCTGTACCATAGTAAACAACACTATAGTAAGGCTGCTTATTTCAAGCAATTTTGCCCCTTGGCTTAGCTGATATACGCTGTACTGCTCGCCACTAAATAATAATTGTAAAATAGGTTCCGCAAGCATACTCATACCTATGGAAGCGGGCAAGCCTATCACCATTGCGGCTTTTATACCTGTTGCGCTGTGGCTGATTAGTGCCTTAGTGTTATTCTCCTGCTTTGCGGCGCTTATATTAGGCACTAGGTTTGTGCTAAGCGCCATTGCCACTGCTGTGGGTACATTTATAAGCGCAATAACAAGGCCTGTATATATGCCGTAGCGTATTACAGCCTCTTCCCTTGGAATATATTCACTCATAAGCCTTACAAGCATAAATGAATCCGCCTCTGAGGCTATAGGCACTATACATGCGCCTATGGTTATGGGAATGGATGTATATATAAGCTCCCTTGATAAGCTGCGGGTTGATTGCCTATCTGCCGCAATAGGCTTTATTGATGTATTTGGAACCGCATTTCTTTTGGAATCTATAATCATATATATTAGAGCAGCAGCTTCGGCTATGGATATGCCAAGCAGAGCACCTGCTGCGCCGTCTACATGCCCACCCCTTTGCATACCCATATAGGCTAAAGGCATGGCTACAAACACCTTGCCTACCTGCTCTATCAGCTGCGACACTGCTGTTGGTATCATGCGCCTTCTGCCTTGCATATATCCTCTGTACGCACTCATAACGCACACAAAGAAAAGGCTGGGAGCTATTGCAATGAAGCTATTTCTAGCTTCCGGAGTGCCTTTTGCGCTTGAAAGCATAGAGCTTAGTAGTACCATAAGCAGGCTGCCTAATAATCCAACTACAAATAATATTTTAAGCGCTATTTTAAATATGCTCTTTGCCTTTGCATGGTCTTCATCCGCTATACTTGCCGCAACCATACGGGATATCGCTACCGGTATGCCTGCAGAAGAAATAGTAAGCAAAAGATTATATGTAGGGAAAACCTGATGATATACACCCATGCCTAGGGGACCTATCGTGCGCGCAAGGGGGATTTTATATAGTACACCTACTACTTTACAAATAAGCCCCGCTATACCAAGCACGGATATTCCCTGAATTAGGCTCTGTCTACCCTTCATACAAGCTCCCTTTGTTATGGCAACAGTGCATGTTTATTAAAAATCTTCCTCGTTATCTTCTGTGTCCGCTTCTTCTTCTATATCGTCAAAAGGCGCGGGAAGATGCTCATATTCGTGTACATGGTCGTCATCGTCTTCTTCGGCAACTATATCAACATCTACTATTACAGCGTCATCCGCTACACGCATAAGGCGTACGCCTTGCGTGGTTCTGCCCATTATGCGTACATCGGTTATGGGAGTTCTGATAATTGTGCCGTCATCGGTTATGAGCATAAGTTCATCTTCTTCTGATACCATTAGCACAGAAGCTAAATCGCCCGTCTTTTTGGATAGCTTCATAACCGCAACACCCTTCCCGCCACGGGATTGCAGGCGGTATTCGTCTATAAGCGTACGCTTGCCGTAGCCTTTTTCAGTTATGCATAGAACCTGTTTATCCTCTTCTACTATGGCAAGTGATATAACTTCATCTCCCTCATCAAGCTCTATACTCTTAACGCCTTGGGTGTTTCTACCCATCATGCGGACTTCAGTTTCGCTAAAGCGTATGCTCTTGCCTTTTTTAGTGGCAATCATTATTTCTTGGTTGCCGTCGGTTAGCTCAACGCCTATAAGTTCATCATCATCCACTAAGTTTATTGCAATTATACCCGCATTTCTAAGGTTAGAGAACTCCGACAGGGCTGTCTTTTTAATCCTGCCTTGCTTCGTTGCCATAAGGAGCATTTCATCGCTATCCCTATCGGGTATGGGGAGCATTCCATTTACCTTTTCGCCGCCTTCAAGCTGCAATAGGTTTACAATAGCCGTCCCCCTTGCGGTTCTGCTTGCCTCCGGTATCTCGTAGCATTTTAGACCGTATGCCCGCCCCCTATCGGTAAAGTACAGCATATCGCTATGCGAATGCACTATGTACATCCTTTCAACATAGTCTTCATCGCGCGTTGACATGCCTATTATGCCCTTACCGCCCCTATTTTGAGAGCGGTATGTGCTCTGCGGCAGGCGCTTTACATAGCCGAAATGCGTCATGGTAACCACCATGGAATCCTTGGGAATAAGGTCTTCTATATCTATTTCGCCTTCGATAGGTGATATGGCTGTGCGCCTTTCATCTGCAAATCTGTTGCGTATGGCTAGTATCTCTTCTTTGATAACTTCCATAAGCTTTGGTCTATCAGATAATAGCAGCTTATAATAGGCAATTCTCTCTTGAAGAGTATCATACTCCGCTTGAAGCTTATCCGCTTCAAGGTTAGTAAGCCTAGCTAAACGCATGTCGAGTATTGCCTGCGCCTGTTTATCTGAAAAGCCGAATCTATCTATAAGGCGTTCCTTTGCGGTTTGAGTATCCAGAGAGGAACGGATAATGCGGACAACCTCGTCTATATTATCAAGCGCCTTTAGTAGACCTTCTAAAATATGGGCTCTGGCTTCCGCCTTATCAAGCTCATACTTAGTGCGCCTTGTAACAACATCAACCTGATGATCGATATAGTATTGCAGCGTCTCTTTTAAAGATAGTATGCAGGGCTTATTGTCTACAAGCGCAAGCATTATTGCGCCGAATGTATCTTGAAGCTGAGTATGCTTATATAATAGATTTAGCACTACCTGCGCATTTGCATCGCGCTTTAGTTCTATTACTATACGCATACCATTTCTATCGCTCTCATCTCGTATATCGCTTATACCGTCTATACGCTTTTCGTGCACAAGCTCCGCAATTCTGGATATAAGCCTTGCTTTATTTACAAGATATGGTATTTCGTTGATTATTATACGGTCGCGCCCATTGGGGAGAGATTCTATCTCACTTTTGGCGCGTACTACTATGCGCCCTCTACCTGTGTGGTAAGCTTCCCTTATACCGCTTATACCGAGTATTGTACCTCCCGTTGGGAAATCAGGCCCTTTTATGTGTTCCATAAGACCGTCAAGGTCTATATCGGGATTGTCTATTAAGGCGACAGCAGCATCTACCACTTCGCCAAGGTTATGCGGTGGTATATTTGTAGCCATACCAACAGCTATACCGCTTGAGCCGTTTACAAGAAGGTTGGGGAACCTTGCAGGTAATACCGCAGGCTGCATAAGGGTGGCGTCAAAGTTAGGGTAAAAATCTACAGTATCCTTATCTATTTCGCCTATAAGGTGCATAGCAAGGCGGCTAAGCCTAGCTTCGGTGTAACGCATAGCAGCGGCACTATCCCCGTCTACAGAGCCGAAATTGCCCTGCCCCTCTACCAATGGGTAGCGAATATTAAAATCCTGCGCTAGACGCACCATAGCGCCATATACGCTGGCATCGCCATGCGGGTGGTATTTACCAAGCACATCGCCTACAATGCGGGCGCTCTTTCTAAAGGGCTTATCGGGCGTCATGCCAAGCTCATTCATATCGTAGAGTATTCTGCGGTGAACAGGCTTAAGCCCGTCCCTTACATCAGGTAAAGCACGGTTTATTATTACCGCCATAGAATAGGCTATAAATGATTTTTTTACTTCGGATTCTAGCTCCGTAACTATTACTTTATCTTTAATATCGCTCATATTATCCTCTTATAGGTCTAAATCAGTTACCATGTCATAGTTATCCCTGATGAAATTGCGCCTCGGCTCAACTTGGTCGCCCATAAGAAGGCTTAAGGTTTCGTCCGCCGCGACGGCATCTTCACTGCTAACTTTCATCATTGTGCGCGTTTCAGGGTTCATGGTTGTTTGCCACAGCTGCTCGGCTGACATTTCTCCAAGACCTTTGTACCTTTGCAATTCTGGCATGGGGTCTCTGCCTATTTCATCGAGCAGCTTTTCAAGCTCCGCATCGTCGTATACATAAGTTTCCTTCTTGCCCTTTGAAACTTTATACAGCGGAGGCATAGCTATATATACATAGCCCTTATCTATAAGAGGCCTCATATAGCGATAGAAGAAAGTGAGCAGCAGCACCCTTATATGCGCACCATCAACATCGGCGTCTGTCATGCATACTATGCGGTGGTACCTTAGTTTATTTATGTCAAAATCATCGCCTATGCCACAGCCAAAGGCGGTTATCATGTTCTTAATTTCTGCATTGGCAAGCGCCTTATCAACGCGCGTTTTTTCTACATTGAGTATTTTGCCCCTTAGAGGAAGTATAGCTTGATAATGCCTATCCCTACCGGTTTTTGCGCTACCGCCCGCGCTGTCGCCCTCTACTATAAATAGTTCACATTTGGCGGGGTCTGTTTCGGAGCAGTCCGCTAGTTTACCCGGGAGCGCTGCGCTTTCAAGCACGGTTTTGCGCCTTGTAAGTTCTCTTGCCTTGCGGGCAGCTTCCCTAGCCCTTGCAGCGGCAAGGCATCTATCCAGTATTGCCCTTGCAATGCTCGGATTTTCCTCAAGAAAATTGGATAGACCCTCTGAAACGGTGCTTGAAACAACGCCCCTAACATCGCTGTTGCCAAGCTTGGACTTAGTCTGCCCTTCAAACTGAGGTTCGTGCATTTTTACGGATATAATTGCAACAAGGCTTTCCCTTACATCTTCACCTTTAAGATTAGCATCAGAATCCTTAAGTATTTTATATCTGCGGGCATAATCGTTTATTGTGCTTGTAAGCGCAGTATAAAAGCCCGAAAGGTGCGTTCCGCCCTCAGGCGTGCGCACATTATTAGCGAAGCTAAAAGTGTTTTCAACATAGCTGTCATTATACTGCATGGCAACTTCAACAGCTACATCGTTCTTTACACCTTCTATATATATGGGTTCATCAAAAAGTACGGCTTTATTTCTGTTTATATATTTTACAAACTCCTGAATACCGCCTTCAAAATGGAAGTTTTTTTCAAAGGGTTCTTCTAACCTATAGTCGCCTATGAATATATTTATGCCTTTGTTTAGGAACGCCATTTCCCTAAGCCTTGAGCGAAGAGTTTCAAGCCTGAATGATACGCCCTCATCAAACACACCACCCGGATTATCTTCGGATTTTATATCCGGAAGGAAACGGATTATAGTGCCTGTAACATGGGTTTCGCCTATTATTTCAAGGTCACCAAGCGGTTTGCCGCGCTCATAGCTCTGCTCATATATTTTTCCGTTTTGATGTACGGTAACGGTGAGCTTTTGGCTAAGCGCATTTACCACCGCAGCGCCTACGCCGTGTAAACCCCCTGATACCTTATATCCGGCACCGTCAAACTTGCCGCCCGCATGCAGCATAGTAAGGCACACCTCAACCGCCGGACGCTTTAATTTGGGGTGCATTCCAACGGGAAAGCCACGCCCATCGTCCTGAACGGTTACTGAGCCGTCCGCATTTAAAAGTACCTCTATGTTTTCGCAATAACCGGCAAGCGCCTCGTCTATAGAGTTATCCACAATTTCGTACACTAAATGCTCAAGACCCGCAACATCTGTTGTGCCTATATACATACCCGGACGCCTTCTTACGGCTTCCAACCCTTCAAGCACCTGTATTTGACTTTCATCATAAGCAGCGTCTACATGCGTAGTAGCCGCTATAATATCATAAAAATTGTTTTTGTTCCCTTCGTTTGACATTAAGCCTTCCTTCCCTTAAAAAAGAGGGTACGCCCTCCTCTTGCTGCGGGCAGTTTTTTATCCACCCGAACCTTATTTATTATACCATATTTTCGCTAATTTGAAAAGCCCTTTCCACCTTGAAAAATAAAGGGAAATGGGGCTTTTTGTAATTGCGGAAAACAATATACCTATCCTAAAAATATACTTTTATATATAAGCTTTAAGCTCTGTTTTGTTTTACTATATTGTATAGTAGACACGCGACTTAAAAACGCCTATAAACTATTGAACTGCTGCCTTTTCTTTTTCCTCAAGCTTTCTAAATGCTATCTTGCCGTCCTTAATATAGGCTTCTATTGAGCAAGTTTCACCGCCAGCAGCAGAATGCTTTACGCTTAGTATATAATCGCTCAGGGGGTCTTCTATAAGCCTTTGTATGGCTCTTCTAAGCGGTCTTGCGCCGAACTTGGGGTCAAAGCCTTCTTTTACTATAAATTCGAGCAACTCATCGCCAAAGCTTAAGCTTAATGAATGCGTACTTAGGCGCTCCTGAACCTTAGATAGCATTATTGTGGCTATACGCTTCATCTCATCATGGTTTAGTGCATGGAAAACTATTATCTCATCTAGGCGGTTTATAAACTCAGGCTTAAACTGCTTTTTAGTTTCATCAAGCACATGCTGTTTCATTTCATCATAATCAGGTAATTCTCCCGCTTCAACGCCAAAACCAACAGACCTTGCATTAAATATGCTCTGTGCTCCAAGGTTGCTTGTCATAACTATTATAGTGTTTCTGAAGCTCGTAACCTTACCCATGTTATCTGTAAGCCTGCCGTCCTCAAGTATTTGTAGCAACATATTGAATACATCAGGGTGAGCTTTTTCTATTTCGTCAAACAGCACTACTGAATACGGCTTTCTCCTGACAAGTTCCGTAAGCTGACCGCCCTCCTCAAAGCCTACATATCCGGGAGGCGAGCCTACCATGCGTGATACAGTGTGTTTTTCCATGTATTCGCTCATATCAAGGCGGATAAGCGCTTCCTCATCGCCGAACATGGATTCGGCTAACGCCTTGCATAGCTCCGTCTTGCCAACGCCTGTTGGACCCAGGAATATAAACGAGCCTAGCGGGCGTTTAGGGTCCTGCATACCTGCACTTGCGCGCCTTAGCGCGCGGCTTACAGCCGATACGGCTTCATTTTGCCCAACAAGCCTTCTATGCAGCTCTTCCTCAAGGTTGAGCAATCTTTCGGATTCCTCCCTTGTCATCTGTTTAACAGGAACGCCAGTCCAGCCTGATACTACGGAGGCTATATCATCTTTGTCTATGGATAGCATATTGTCTTCAAGTTCTTTTTTCCAGTTTTCTTTAGATTTTATAAGAACGCCTTTAAGCCTGCGCTCCCTATCCCTTATATCAGCGGCTTTCTCATATTCCTGCTTTTCTATGGCAGCTTTTTTAAGTTCCCCTGTCTTTATTACATCTTCCTCCATAAGCTTTATATATTCAGGCGTATCCATAGCTTTTATTCGCTTGGCTGATGCCGCTTCATCTATCAAGTCTATAGCCTTATCGGGCAGGAACCTATCGTTAATATAGCGCACGCTGTATTTTACCGCGGCTTCTATAGCTTCATCGGTTATTTTAACCTTGTGGTGCTGCTCATACTTATCTCTTAAACCTTGAATTATAAGCATGCTGTCTTCGCTTGATGGCTCATCAACCATTACAGGCTGCAATCTCCTTGATAGAGCGCTGTCCTTTTCTATGCTCTTGCGGTAGTCGTTTATAGTAGTGGCGCCTATAAGTTGTATCTCTCCCCTTGCAAGGGCAGGCTTTAATATACCTGCGGCATCTATGCTGCCCTCAGCCCGTCCTGCGCCTACTATCATCTGTATTTCATCTATAAAGAGCATTACATCCTTACGGCTGCGCACCTCTTCAACTATGCCGTTCATGCGCTCCTCAAACTCGCCCCTGTATTTGGTGCCGGCAACTATGCTGCTTACATCAAGCAGTATAAGCTTCTTATCCTGCAAGGTTTCGGGTATCTCACCCTTATGCATTTTCATAGCCAGACCTTCAACAACTGCGCTCTTTCCAACACCAGGTTCGCCTATCAGTATGGGATTATTTTTCTTACGCCTTGATAGTATCTGCACTATGCGCTTTATCTCTTTTTCTCTGCCTATAACAGGGTCAAGCAATCCTTCACTTGCCATATCGGTTAAATCCCTGCCATAGCGCATTAAGAATGAGTTATCATCAGTTTCTCCACTTAGTTTTCTTTGAAGACTGGTTTCAGCTTCTTCCCTTAATACCTGCGTATCACAGCCAAATACTGATAGAATCCTTACTGCAACAGAGCTGTTTTCTTCAAGCAGTAGCTTCCACATAAGCGGGGTGGTTACATTCGGCAATTGACTCTTCTGTATAAATAGCACAGCTTTTTCTATTAAAGCCTTCATTTTGGGGGTTAGTTCCAGCGCTTTAACAGGCTCTTCCTCTCGCGCGTAAAGCTGGGACACGGTATCCTTTACAGTGCTTTGAGTTATATGCCTAGGCAAAGAGGGCACATCGTCCCGCGCTTCTTTTACTAAGCCTATTAACAGATGCTCCGTACCTAAATATTTATGTTGCATATCCACAGCGCTTTGCTGTGCATATTCCATTACTTTTCTCGCCTTCGGGCTTAACTTTCCGTATAGCGACATTTTATTCCTCCTTAAGTAACCGCCTTATTTCATCGGCTCTTATATAGTTTCTTTCGTTTGAGTTGTTTCTCAAGCGCTCATGCACACGGCTTGAGGGTTTAAGCAGGCTGTCTACCTTTTCTATGCTTATGTCTATGGCACCGTTTTCCGCTCCTAGGCGCAAAAGTGACCAGAGGGATAGAAACTCCTCCATTGTTATGCGCCTTGCATGGCGTAGTATGCCGTAGGCTCTGTGTATCTTATCGTGCAAAGACGAGCGTGGGTTACTTAGCACCCTTTTTGCAAGCAAGCTTTCTTGCGTATACAGCTTGTTTAGCGCATTGTCTAGACTCTCCTTCATGCTGTCCGCGCCTTCTCCCATGCATTTTACTTCGTAAAGGCATGAGGGATTGCGCCCCTTGCTTATGGGGGATAACAAACAGCCGGTTTCTTCTTTCAATGTTTTCTTAGCAGAGGATACTTGTCTTAACAAGCTTGTAACCGGAAGATGTATGAGCGCTGATAGCTCTATCCCCGTGCCCGCGAGCGCAGGTCTTGCTGTTAAATACCCAAACTGCGGGTCAAAAGCCGGTGAATACGCCTTAAATATATGATTTGCAATATTATCTATAGTATTAATCGCTTTATCCTGTTCGCCTTCAAAAACGCTTTGAACCTTAACACAGTCCTCATCACCTGCTACTACAAATACATTACCTGTGCTGTTTTCAAAAAGGTTTACATGTTCCTTTGAAAGTATATCCTCCATAGCTGAAGCAAAAAACCCCGCACCAAATGTATCTATGCTGTCGCCCTTATATAGCTGTTTAAACACTTCCCTGCCGCTATAAAGAGCTAGAGATACCCTTGCAAGACCTGTTTCCCTCTGCTCCTTATCCATCTTATGCGGAAAGGGAAGGTCGCTAAAATTTCTTGATAAGCTTGCGCGCCTTGATATAAGCAGTTTATTCATCTCCATCACCCTCTGCCGAAAGTGTTTCTTCGGTTTTGCGGATTTCATCCCTTATATTAGCTGCAAGCTCAAAATCCTGCATTACTATTGCGCTTCTAAGTTCATGGTGCATTTGCTCAAGTGTATCTTTAGGTTGTTTTGCTTCGGGCTCCGTATTGTTTTCATCTTTGTCTTTTTGCCTTAACTTAGCAAGCTGCACCCTTGCAACATCATAGCAATTTGGGCAACCAAGAAGCGTGTCCTCGGTGATTTCCGATATTACGCTACCGCAGTTCGTGCATATGCTCTCGGGCAGCCTTGCAGCGCTTCTAGTCTGTTTGCTCTTCTGGTTTACGCTATTAGACACTATGCGCAGCGCCTTAAAAAACTGATCCTGCGCAGCGACAGCGCACTCGGAGCATATTGTCCTAGTTATCATTTTACCGTTATTATATATCTGAAATACTATATTCCCTTCGTTTTTATTACAAATTTCACAGATCATTTTCTTCCTCCATCTGGTTTCCCTTTACAAGGGATAGCAGCATACTTCTTAATATGCATGCCCGCACTTCGTCTTTGGCGCCGTCTGACAGGGATACACTTAATGCCTTATTGCATGTGGCGGCGCACATAAGGCGCGCCTCTCTCTTATTTATAACTTCGTGCCTTAAAAGCTGTTTGCATAATGCATTTGCCTGTCTATCGTCTATGGAGCTTCCAATTAGATTATTAAGTAGATGGTCTAGCTGCTGTGCAGTCTTTGGCTTTATCTGCGTTATGCTTATAAAGCCCCCGCCGCCGCGCCTGCTTTCGATTATATAGCCGTGAGCGGGTGTAAAGCGCGTTGACAACACGTAGTTTATTTGAGAGGGAGAACAGCTGAAGTATTCAGCAAGCTCGTTGCGCTGAAGGCGTACTTCGCCATCAGCCGGGGAAAGCATATCCTTAATGAATTGTTCTATAATATCGCTTAGCCTCATTTTTCTCCTCCCAGTCAGAAAGTCTAACCTTCTTTGACCTTTAAATTGTAGCACATATAACACTTTTTTACAAGCAGCCTGATATTGTTTACAAAATATTCATACTCTGCTAGAATAGACGCTGAAATAAATGTATAAGCAAGGAGGTAAAAATGGCAACAATAACATATAAATGCCCTTCCTGTGGCAGCCCGCTTACTTTTGACGGCAATTCCAAGGAAATGGCATGTTCAAGTTGCGGCAGCCAGTTTGAAGTTGAAGCCCTTAAACAAGCTATGGAAATCGAAAAGGAAAGTGATAACTTTAAGGAAGGTACAAGTTGGCGTGCAAAAGATGAAAGTTTTAGCGATGAGGAGCTTGATAGAACACGTACTTTCAACTGCTCATCCTGTGGAGCGCAGCTTATAACCGACGAAACCACAGTCGCAACAGAGTGTGCATTTTGCGGCAGCCCATCTATAATTCCCGCTCAATTTACCCCCGGCACAAGACCTGATTCCGTTATCCCCTTTAAAATAGGCAAGGATAAGGCAGTTGAGCTTTTCAAAAACTACTTTAAAAATAAAAAGTTGTTACCCAATCTATTTAAGAAAAACAACCAAATAGATGACATAAGAAAGCTTTATGTACCTTACTGGCTCTTTAGCTGTACTGCAGACGCTGATATTACCTATTCTGCAAAAAAGGTTAATACTTTTACAAGGGGGAATTACCGCATTACCCAAACCCGCCACTTCAGAGTAAGGCGAGCCGGCACTGTTGATTTTAAGGACCTGCCTGTTGACGCAAGCGAAAAAACTGATAATAAGCTAACTGAATCGCTTGAACCTTATAATGTTGGAGATGCGCTTCCCTATGTACCTGAAGTACTTTCAGGCGCACAAGCAAGCAGAGCCGATGTAAGTATAGAAGACAGCAAAAAAAGAGCTGATGAGCGCATAGCCCAGAGTATGCAAAATGAGTTTCGCTCAACCGTGCTAGGCTATGAATCCGTTGTGCCTATATCCACAAAGATAAATGTACCTGATGGCACTTGCTACCCTGCGCTATATCCCATGTGGCTAATAACCACAAAAAAGGATGACAAAACCTACACCTTTGCTATAAACGGTCAAACGGGGCAGCTTACATGCGACATACCTATGTCAATTCCTAAAGCCATAGGCTGGTTCCTTGGCATATTTGCAGGTTCTTCCATAATAATTACATTTATTATGTCCTTGATTTTACAGTTTAGGTGATATTATGAAAAAACTAACTATACTAATAATAACTGCCATACTAATTTCTTGCCTTGCTATATGCATACCTGCGCTTGCTTTAGATAAGCATGTGTTTGACGATACGGGCTTTTTTAACTCAGAAGAAATTGATGCATTAAACCTAAGAGCAAGCGAGCTATATGAAAGCACAGGCTCTGACCTAATTATTATTACCACTAACAACTCTAAGGGCTTTAGCGCTGAGAGATTCGCCGCTGAATATTATGAATCCGTTCGCGATTATGAAAACATGGAAAGCTACATAGCCTTTGCCTTCTGCTTTGATATAGGCGAAAGGGGCGCATACGGCGAAGCAAGCTACGGCAATGCAAGAGAAATGCTTGCAGGCGAAAGCCAGGATGACCTGTATAATGTATTAAAACCGCACCTTCCAAGCAGGGATTATTACAACGCAATGCTTGACTATATGGATTACCTACAAAAAGCGCTTACCCCCAAAACAACAGTGCAGATATTAACTCAATATGTGCCATATGTATTTATAATATCGGCCATAATTGCAGCTATTGCCATAAGCTTATTCGCTAAGGACATGCGCAGAATGAAAAGCCAAAGCGCTGCGGCAAAATATGTATTGCCCGGAAGTTTAAAGCTTGCACACTCCAACGATATATACCTATATATGACGGAAACAAGAACTAAAATAGAAAGCAGCAGCAAAAGCAGTGGTGGTGGGGGAAGCAGCAGCTTTTCAAGCTCCTCAGGGCGCTCATACGGCGGAAGAAGCGGAAGCCTTTAATTACCTTACTCCTAGTATTGCTTTAAATATTTCTCCAGCAAGCGGCGCCGCGATCTTACCGGCGCTGCCTGCATTCATAACCGCAACGCATACGGCATAGGGATAGTTTTCCTCATCTATAAAGCCAATAAACCATGCGTTGCTTTTTTCTTGGTTGTCTATTTCAGAAGAACCTGTTTTACCGCATATCCTGTAGCCCTTTACTATAGCGCCAGTGCCCGTACCGTTTTGAACTACGCTATACATATAATCTGAAATAATTTGGGCATGTTCTTTGCTTAAAGCTTTTTTGTAAACTCTAGGTGAAAATTGCTCTTTCACTTCGTTATTAGGGTTTATTTCCCTTAGAAGCAGTTGAGGCTCCATCATGTCCCCGCCGTTTGCGACTGAGGATGCTATCATACACATATGGAGGGGGCTTATCTGCAATGCGCTTTGCCCAACGCCCGTCCATGCAATTTCGCTTTGAGTGCGGTTGAATTTAGGGTATGAGGAATTTTCCACAACAAAATCCCTAAACAGGAAATAATCGCCCATTCCAAAGGCAGCTGCTGTGCTTAAAAGCTTTGCATCGCCAAGCCTTAAGGCAAGCGAGCCGAATACCACATTACAGCTTTTAGTAAATGCCTGCCTTAAGGTTATGTCTCCATGCACCGCCTTGCCTGCATCAAGCAGGTTATGTCTGCCGCCGGGAAACTCTATTATGCCGCTGCAGTTAAGGGTTTCATTCTCTATATTTTTTATGTTTTGAAGTGCGCTGGCAAGCGTTACCACCTTAAAAGTAGAGCCGGGAGCGCTCACCCACCTTGTTGCATTGTTCCAGAAGGGACGGTTTTTATCCTGCTTTGTAACTTCCGTAATATTGTCGGGATCGAAATTGGGGAAACTAAGAAGGCTTAGCACCTCCCCCGTTCGGTAGTTCATAACCACACATGCGCCCTTATGGTCTTTTGGGAAAAGCTTGGCAATGCGAGAAGACAGGTTAGAATCAACTGAGAGCCTTAAGTCATTTCCCTTCAGTTTTTCACCTCTTAAGGCATGGCTAAGCTTCACAAGGGGCGAAGTATCAAAGCCGTATAATCTGTTCGACATAAAAGCTTCCACTCCGTAGCCTACATTGTTTTGCCTATCGCCCAGAACATGCACCATAGAGCGCCTTATATTGCTATCGGGGTTGTATACGCGCTTGCCGTTTATATCCGTTGTTGCAAGAAGAACGCCCATTCTATCGTATACATTGCCGGCTGTTGCATTCGCCCTAAGCTCTCTTAGATGTGTATTGGCGCTTGATGAAAACCAGCGGTTACCCTGTGTTGACACATTATACGCGCCGAACACCACAAGGGATAGCAATAGTACCGTCATAACAAGCGCAGCTTTTCTAAGCATACTCCTGAGATTCTTCATGCTAAGCCCTCCCCTATATCGGCAAGAAGTTCATCTTGCATTATATGCCTTTTATTTATGCTCGCTATGCCTTGGATTACCCCCACCATACCCATGCTACTAAGAAGAGATGTCCCGCCATAGCTTACAAACGGAAGCGTAACGCCGGTTATAGGCAGCATATTTATATTGCCGCCTATTATCACAAAAGTTTGAAAGGCTATAAAAAAGCTGCAGCCCGCAGCCATAAGGCTGTGCATCCTATGGTTGCACCTCATAGCTACTGCTATACCCCTTAAGAATATTATTATATATATAATTACTAGGCATACCCCAAATATCATGCCAAATTCGTTTAATATAAAGGGAAAGATAAAGTCCGTTTCCTTTACGGGGATTTGAGAAGCGTTGCCTGCTCCAAGCCCAAGACCGAACGCCCCGCCGTTTACTATGGCAAGCAGCGACTGCACGGTTTGATAGCCCGCATCTCTATAATTACCCCAAGGGTTAAGCCAAGCCAAAAGTCGCCTTTCAAGATGCGCAAAGCCTATTCGTTTTAATAAAGAATAACCAAGCACAGCAACAGCGCCTGCGCCTATAACTCCACCCGCAAGCAGAGTCCAGTTTCCGCTTGCAACGAACATCATTATAAGCGTAACTACATAGTATAATAGTGCAGTACCAAGGTCTCTTTGAAATACCAATAATAGCAGACACATGCCCGTAAAAGCCATGGAATAGAATATTTTTTTCTTTGACAAGAAATAGGCGTTTGCCACCACCAGCATTATTTTTACAACTTCGCTGGGTTGAAAGCCTATGGAGCCTATCTGTATCCACGCCTTAGCGCCGCCTATTTCCTTTCCTGCAACAACAGGCAGGGCAAGCATAGCTAATGAAAATAGACCTATTATTGGAAATAGCTTCCTAAAGCGCGATAGGTTTTTTACCACCAGCATAATCGCCACCATGGCAATTAACCCCACAACATAGTTTATTGCGTGGTTTATGCCCTTTGCAGGGTCCATGCGATACAGCACAAGTACACCTAATGAGCACAAAAAATTAACCAAGGACAAAAGCAGCTTATCTGCAAAAAATATTTTGGGTATTAGCGTTGTAGACATTAAAAATATAAGCGGTACTGCGATTGTAATAATCAATGTCTGCATATCCATATTTTTAAGCGTTAGCATCGCGAAACCGCTGAATATAAACAGCACTATAATAAAGGCAAGCTTATCTACGAGGGAATTATTATTAATGCGCTTTTTGTTAAGGCGTTTCTTATTCTTCCTCATAATCGCCCTCTTCTCTTGCCGCACTACCACTTGGGGGAGCTAAATCAAAGCCCTTTGTGTACCCTTCCTCATCTTCGTAACCGTAGTCATATTCCGGATGGCTATAGTAGTTGTAATCATAATCGCTTTCGTAATGAACATCGCTTTGTATATGGTAAAGATAATCATCTGCAGCAAAATCCCATGTTCTCTCGCTCCAACCTTCGCTATCGTCTATTGCCGATAGGCTTGGCTGTTTGCTATCGGGCACATCTAAACCCTCAAAAAGGCGTACTCTAAGGGTATAATTACCCGCCTGTATGTATGAACCATGGAGCGCATAAGGTCTTTCATGCAGGGGTATGCCGTCCATAAGCGCATTTGTATTTCTTTTTGTAGGGCTTAGGCGTATACCCTGCTTTGGGACAAATTCAAAATGTATACTCTGGCTTCGCGGCAAATATATAAGCCGTATATCAGCCCCTGCCTTGTTGCTTATAATACCTTCTCTTGGCAGAGGGTAGCTGTTGCCCGTTGTAATATCTACTATTTCGCCTATAAGACCGGCATCGGGAAGGGAGTCTATAAGCTTTTTATACTCATGGCGTTCTTTAGCCATAAGCCTTACAGCCCTAATGCTTATTATTAGCATTAAAAACACGAACCAATACCGCATAAAAAGTGCCAGCAGTTCGTAGTTCTCCCTTGCCATGCTTCTTTCCCCTCTTAAAATAGTGCGCTTATATTTCTATTTTAGGTTCCTTTTCATTTCGCCTGTATATTATAAATTTAGAACCTATAACCTGCACAGGTACGGCGCCCTGCTTTTCGCATATAATTTCGCACGCCTCTTTTGCGCTAAGGGGCGCATTGCGCTGAACGGCGCATTTTATAAGCTCCTTTGCGTTAAGCAAATCGTATACTTCCTTTATAGTTGCATCGTTTATACCATCCTTGCCTATATAAAGCACTACAGGCATAGTGTTTGCAAGCCCCCTTAGCTTTGCTCTCTGGCTTGAATTTAAAAGCATAATTCCTCCTTATTCTATATAGTCAAACTCTAAATCGCCCATATGCACGCTGTCACCCTCATCGCAGCCTGCCTCTTTAAGGGCATCTATAATGCCGCTTTTGCGCAGCGTCCTCTGGAACCACTGAAGGCTTTCATAGTCGCTAAAGTTAACGGATTTTATAAGCATATCTATGGATTTTCCGCTTACTGAATATTCCTTTTCGGCTATCTTTTCGACGGTAAATTCTTCTACATCGATATCAGGCATTAGCTCTTCCTCTTCAAAGAAGGGCTCAGCTTCAACAACAGACAGCAGCTCAACAGTTTTGCCAAGTAACTCGTTAAAGCCTTCTCCTGTTGCAGCGCTTACGGGAAATACCGGAATATCCCCCGCGGTCTCCTTAAGGCGGGTTAAATTATCATCATCATACATGATGTCAATCTTGTTAGCGGCAATAAGCATTACTTTTTTATCAAGCTCGCCATAGCGTGAAAGCTCTTTATTTATAAGGTGATAATCTTCTACCGGGTCTCTTCCCTCGCTGCCCGAAACATCAACCACATGTATTAAAAACCTTGTTCTTTCAACATGGCGCAGGAAATTAAAACCAAGCCCTGCCCCTTCGCTTGCGTTTTCTATAAGCCCTGGGATATCCGCCATAACAAAGCTCTGCCCTGCATACGAGCATATGCCAAGGTTGGGCGTTAGAGTAGTAAAGTGATAGGCGGCGATTTTCGGCCTAGCCTTAGTAACCCTAGATAATATGCTGCTCTTGCCTACATTTGGAAAACCCACAAGCCCTACATCCGCTATGGATTTAAGCTCTAATATGAAGTGCCTTTCGGTGGTTTCAATACCGGGCTTTGCAAAATTAGGCGCCTGCCTTGTTGCGGTTGCAAAACGGGCATTGCCAAAACCGCCATTGCCGCCGTGCAATAGCACCTTTTGTTTGCCGTCTTCAGACATATCCGCAACCAGCCTGCCGCTTTCCTCTTCAAATACTACGGTACCAACAGGAAGCGGGATAATTAAATCCTGTCCGGATTTGCCAGTACGGTTTCTAGATGCGCCCTGAGCGCCGTTTTCCGCATGGTATTTTTTCTTGTACCTAAAGTCAAGCAGCGTATGCAAATTACTATCCGCAACAAGCACTATGTTTCCGCCTTTTCCGCCGTCGCCCCCATCAGGACCGCCGTTTACCACGAACTTCTCCCTGTGGAATGAAACACAGCCGTCGCCGCCGCTGCCTGCCTTGAAACTTACTTTTGCTCTATCAACAAAGGATGCCACTTAATACCTCCTCCCCTTTGTATGGAAAGTATATCATGAAGAGTGCTGTTTTAAAAGTTTGTTATTGCATGGCTTTGAGTGTATAATTTATACAAGCTTTATTTATGAAAGGAGCCGACATGAAAAAGTTTTTATCCGTATTTGCAATTATAGTATTGCTTTTCCCCTCACTTGTTTTTGCTGAGAATATCAGCGCAAGAGAAGCTTTTATAGACGATATACTGCTTGAAGCCAAGGCGCTGTACGATGCGGCGGCAGGAAAGCTACAATCCGCCCATTACTCTGGGGATAAATATCTATGTAAAAACTTCACGGTATATGTATTTACCAAAGCCAAAGAAAAATACCGCATGGCAGAATACCCTGATGTAGAGCTTGTTATTCCGAACAACCTACCGAAGGAAGAGTGCAAGCCCTACTACTACGGCATAGAATGGGAGAATATACCCGCATCTTCCGGCAATCCCTTTTTAGCTGCCTTTCAGTTTAAGTACAATAAAGACCTTTCTAAAAAGGAGAATAAAGAACTCGCCCGCGAGTTCATGAAACAGGTAAAAAAAGGCGATTATTTTCAAATGAGCGCAGACTACTACTACGGCATTGGAGCGCACAGCCTTATATTTACAAAGGATTATGATACGGATAATGACAGCGTATTCTGGACAGACTCTAATATGAGGGGCGAAAAACGCAAGGGAATACGCTATGGCCTACCACAGTACGATGCTGAAAAGAAGATAGACTGGTTTGTAGATGCATTCTGCCACAGGGGCAGGGGCGCAACTATCTATCGCCTGAGAGAAGACATAATACTCAAATAATGTCCCGTTTTGTAGTAAAAGCGCCCTTTTCCCCTACGGGAGACCAGCCACAGGCTATAGAAGCATTAAGCCGTGGAGTGCTTAAAGGTTTTCCAAAGCAAACTCTTCTTGGCGTAACGGGTTCAGGTAAAACATTCACCATGGCGCATATAATACAGAAGGTGCAAAAGCCTACGCTTGTTATCGCGCACAATAAAACGCTCGCCGCACAGCTGTGCAGCGAGTTTCGTGCATTTTTCCCGGACAGCGCGGTTGAATATTTCGTATCCTATTACGATTATTACCAGCCCGAGGCGTATATAGCATCAAGCGATACATTCATAGAAAAGGACGCTTCTATTAATGATGAAATAGACCGCCTGCGCCATAGCGCAACCGCAGCGCTAAGGGAAAGAAGAGATGTTATAATAGTTGCATCCGTCAGCTGTATATATTCCATGGGTGACCCTTCCGAATACGAAGGGCAAATGATTTCCCTGCGCCCCAATATGAATATAAGCCCTGAAAAGCTTTCAAGAAAACTAATTGAAATACAGTACGATAGAAACGACATAGGCGTTGATAGAGGCATGTTCAGAATCCGTGGCGATGTTGTGGATATTATCCCCGCAGGCAGCAAGGAAAACGGCGTAAGGGTTGAGTTTTTTTGCGATGAGATAGACAGGCTATCGGAGTTTAACCTAACAACAGGCGAAACCATACACAATATAAACCATATATCCATATTCCCCGCCTCGCACTATGTATCACAAGTTGAAGGGCGCGAGGATAGGATTAAACAAATAGAAAAGGATATGCTTTTGCAAGCCGAAAAGTTTGAGGAAGAGGGTAAACTCCTTGAGGCGCAGCGCATACTCCAGCGCACCAGATACGATATAGATATGCTAAGGGAGATAGGCTTCTGCACCGGCATTGAAAACTACAGCCGCTATTTTGACGGACGAAGCCCGGGCGACCCGCCTTATTCGCTGCTAGACTATTTTCCTAGCGATTTCCTATGCTTTATAGACGAAAGCCATGTAACTATCCCCCAGATACGCGCCATGTACGCGGGCGATAGGGCTAGGAAAGAGGAGCTTGTAAAATACGGCTTCCGTCTGCCATCCGCCTTTGATAATAGACCCCTCACCTTTGATGAGTTTGCCGAGCGCGTAAAGCAGGTTATATATGTATCCGCAACCCCTGCGGAATATGAGATTAATAATTCCTCTCAGATAGTAGAGCAGATAATAAGGCCAACAGGACTTCTTGACCCTAAGATAGATGTACGCCCCGCAACAGGGCAGGTTGACGATTTAATAGGCGAAATACGCAAGGAAACCGAAAAGGGTTTTCGTACCCTAGTTACTACACTCACAAAGAAAATGGCGGAGATGTTATCTGATTTCCTGCGTGAGAACGATATAAGGGTGCGCTACCTACATTCAGACATAAAAACCCTTGAGCGTATGGAGTTGCTGAGGGATTTAAGGCTTGGAGCATATGATGTACTGGTAGGCATAAACCTATTACGCGAAGGGCTGGATTTACCCGAAGTATCGCTTATTGCCATACTTGATGCAGATAAGGAAGGCTTCCTGCGCTCTGAAACATCCCTCATACAGACGGTGGGGCGCGCAGCCCGTAACACTGAGGGCAGAGTTATAATGTACGCCGATAACCCCACAAACTCTATGATGAGGGCGATAAACGAAACCAACAGAAGACGGCGCATACAGACTCAATATAATAAAGAACACAACATAACCCCTGAAAGCGTTCAATCTAAAGTAAGGGAGCTTATAGCCATAACGCAGAGCACTGAGGAAATTGAAAGCAGCCGCTTAAGCCCTGAAGAGAGGGGGCAGCTTATTGCAAAGCTTGAAGACCAGATGCTTTCAGCCGCAGGCTCACTCGATTTTGAGCGTGCGGCGAAACTGCGCGACCAGCTATTTGATATAAAGGGAGAAAACCCCTTTGAAAAGAAACAACCTCAACCAGTGCGCCGCAGAAAAAGCGCAAGAAAGGCGCATAGGCGCTAGTTGAACCTATGCCCAAGCTGTGATAAAATCTGCAAGGTTTAAAAGGAGGTTGTTATGAAAAAATTTCTTGATGAGTTTAAAGCCTTTGCGGTAAAAGGCAATGTTATAGACATGGCAGTCGGTGTTATTATAGGCGGAGCCTTCGGAAAAATAGTAAGCAGCCTTGTAAATGATATTTTTATGCCAATAGTAAGCCTTATTACAGGCGGTATAAATGTTAGTGGTCTATTTATACAGCTTGGCGGGGACGATGTAAAATATCCTTCTATAAGCGCTGCGCAGGATGCAGGCGTTGCCACATTAAACTATGGTTTGTTCCTACAAAACGTTATAGATTTTGTTCTTATAGCGCTCTGCATTTTCCTTTTCGTACGCGCTATAAATAGCTTAAAAAAGCCTAAGGAAGAAACGCCCAAGTTGGAAGCGCGCAGCTGCCCTTACTGCTTTGAAAAAATTGCAGATAAAGCTACTCGCTGCCCCCACTGCACAAGCGAACTTCCTCTACCTGATAAGGCATGAAATTCACTCACTTTATATGGGATTTTGACGGTACATTATTTAACAGCTACCCTCTAATGGCTGAGGATTTAGCACTAGCTCTTAAAAGCCTTTCACTACCTGTACCCTCTGGAGAAGTAATACTTGAAAAGCTTAAGGCAACACTTAGAGAAGCTGCTCATGCTTTTTCTAATGGTGATGATGGTTTAACAGAGGAAATACTATTAAAATATGCCTATTACGCGGATAAAAGAAGCGCTAAAAACATACCCCTATACCCAAGCGCTGAGGATTGTCTTGTTAAAATAGTATCGCAAGGCGGCAGCAACTATATATTCACGCACAGGGATAAAAGCGCAATAGAGGCGATAGAATCAAAAAAGCTAAGCTCTCTTTTTACCTACTACATAACAAAGGAACACGCTTTTCCCCGTAAACCCTCGCCTGATGCATTAAACCATCTTATAGAAAAATATAATATAGACAAAGAGTACTGCTGCATGGTAGGCGATAGACCCTTGGATATGGAATGTGCAAAAAAAGCAGGTATACTCGCAGTATTAATTGACCCTGAAAACTACTACCCTTTATATGAAGCGGATTTTCGCTTTAGGGACTTTACAACGCTGACGGAACATTTAGTTTGACAGCAATGAGTAAGTCTACTATAATTAAAGCATAAATAAATCATGTAAGGAGGCATCGGAATGCCATTAGTAAACAGCACGGAAATGTTCAAAAAAGCCTACAAAGAAGGCTATGCAGTCGGCGCATTTAATGTAAACAACATGGAGATAATCCAAGGAATAGTAGAAGCAGCGCAGATAGAGAATGCACCGCTTATTCTTCAGGTGTCAGCAGGCGCCCGCAGGTACGCAAACCATACCTATCTAATAAAGCTTATTGAAGCTGCGGTTGAAACAAGCGGTCTTGACATCGTAGTACACCTTGACCATGGTCCCGATTTTGAAACCTGCAAAAGCTGCATAGACGGTGGTTTTACATCAGTAATGATAGACGGAAGCCATCTCCCGTTTGAAGAAAACATTAAACTCACCAAGCAGGTTGTAGACTATGCCCACGATAGGGGCGTTACAGTAGAAGGTGAACTTGGCAGGCTAGCCGGCGTTGAGGATGATATTAAAGTATCCCAAGAGGATTCCAGCTACACCCGCCCTGAAGAGGTTGAAGAGTTTGTAGCCAGAACCGGCGTAGACAGCCTTGCGATAGCAATAGGCACAAGCCACGGTGCATTCAAATTCACTGGAGAGCCTAAGCTCCGCTTCGACATACTAGAAGAAGTAGGCAGGCGCCTTCCCAACTTCCCCATAGTTCTTCACGGCGCATCAAGCGTTGTACCTGAATATGTGGATATGATAAATGAATTCGGCGGCAAGCTGGACAATGCCAAAGGCGTACCCGAGGAAATGCTCCGCAAGGCAGCAAGCATGGCGGTTTGCAAAATTAATATCGACTCCGATTTAAGGCTTGCATTCACCGGTACTATTCGCAAGCATTTCGCAGAACATCCTGAGCATTTTGACCCGCGCCAATACCTAAGCGAAGCGCGTACCGCGCTTAGGGACATGGTTCGCCATAAGATAGTCAACGTGCTTGGCTGTAACAACAAGGCATAATTAAAGCTATATTACAGGGCAGGGCATTCGCCCTACCCTTTTTTTAGGAGGATATAATGGAACAACAATTACGAGGTAAGGTAGTAGTAGCCCAAGGCGGTGGACCTACAGCGGTAATCAACCAATCGCTGGTAGGCGTTGTGCTGGAATCCCGCAAGTTTCCGCAGATTACCAAGGTGTATGGAGCAGTTAACGGCGTAAACGGTATAATAAATGAGAACTTCCTAGACCTTACACAGGAAACCACAAATAATCTGGAGCGTGTTGCCGCAACCCCTTCAAGCGCGCTGGGCTCAACCCGCGATAAGCCCGATGCCGCATATTGCGAAGAAATATTCGAAGTATTCCGTATGCACGATGTACGTTACTTCTTCTACATAGGCGGCAATGACTCTGCCGATACCGTACGCATAGTAAACGAGCAGGCGGAAAAATCCCACTACGATTTTAGGGCAATACATATACCCAAGACAATAGATAACGACCTTATGTTCAACGACCATACCCCGGGCTACCCAAGCGCCGCGCGCTTTGTCGCGCAGAGCTTCATAGGCTTAAATCTGGATAACAGAGCTCTACCCGGCGTACATGTTGCCGTTGTAATGGGAAGGCATGCAGGCTTCTTAACAGCAGCTTCCGCAATCGCCCAGAAATATCCGGACGACGGTCCACACCTTATATATGTACCGGAAAGACCATTCACAATAAAGAAATTCCTATCCGATGTCGAAAAAACATATAATCGCTACGGCAGATGTGTTGTAGCCGTATCTGAAGGCATACAGGACGAAAACGGTACCCCCATACTAAGCCTATTTAAAGACTATGGCACAGATGCCCACGGCAATGTACAGCTTAGCGGAACCGGCGCACTTGGCGAGGTGCTGGTACAGCAGATAAAGGATAATCTTGATATAGGTCGCGTACGCAGCGATACTTTCGGTTATCTACAGCGTTCCTTCATGGGCTGCGTTAGCGATGTAGACCAGAGAGAAGCAAGGGAAGTCGGCGAAAAGGCCGCACAGTTTGCCATATGGCACGATACCGATGGCAGCATTACCATCAACCGCACCGGCTACTACTCTGTAGATTATCAAATACGCCCACTATCGGATATAGCTGCAAAAACAAAGCTAATGCCGGACGAATTTATCAACGCAGATGCCAACAATGTAACTGACGCATTCAAGTACTACTTGCAGCCCCTGCTAGGCTCCTCTATGCCCGAAGCCAGCAGGCTAAGAGCGCCTGCGGCAGCTAAAATTCGTCTATAGCAAGTATATCATTTAACAAAGGAGCTGTCGTTTCTATGACAGCCCTTTTTATTATGGTAAAAATTGGGCATTTTTGATATAATATTATTATGGAGTTTATGCTCTTTAATTGTGTGTTCAGTTAGGAGGCATTATGGCAAAAATAGCAGTGTTAACAAGCGGCGGCGACAGCCCGGGCATGAATGCGGCGGTTATGAGCGTTGCAAGGAGCGCCGCCCTGCTTGATATGCCGCTTATAGGTATAAAGCGGGGTTTTAACGGGCTTATAGGCAAATACCCAAAGCCTGAGGATAATTATGTGGAGCTCAGCCTTGACCAATTGCTTGACATAGCAGACCTTCCGGGTACTTATCTGCGTACAGCAAGATGCTTAGAGTTTCAAGAGGAAGAGTACCAAAAAAAGGGTGCGCAATTTTTAAGAGATTTAAATGTACAGGGGCTTGTTGTAATAGGCGGGGACGGCTCGTTCAGGGGCGCACAGGCGCTGAGTAAACAGGGTATACATTGCATAGGCATACCCGGCACCATAGATAATGACCTTGGCTACACCGAAATGTCCCTCGGCTTTGACTCTGCTGTAAATTTATGCGTCGATTATATCCGTGCTATTAGAGCTACAAGCCGCTCGCATGACCGCCCCCATGTAGTTGAAGTTATGGGTAGAAACTGCGGGGATATTGCCTTAACCGCAGCGCAATCTACCGGCTGTGAGATAGTTGTAGTACCCGAAATAAAGGGCTGGGATATTAGAGATGTTGCCAAAAGGCTTAACAACCTTGTTGAGCGTGGGAATACCCGTGCAACGGTTGTAGTGGCTGAGGGCGCTTGGCGCACCATGGCGGATTTTGACTATGTTAGCTTCTTAAATGATAAAGGCATAAAAGGCGCATACGAGGGGCAAAGAATAGATGCTATAAACTTCGCCCGTGTACTGCAAGCTATGGCAAACAACCCTGAAACAGTGGTTAGAGCAACTGTTGTAGGCTATACTCAAAGAGGCGTTGCACCCACCGCAAGGGACGGAGCTTTCGCATTTGAAGCAGGCGCAATGGCAGTAAACCTTCTAAAGCATAATATATCAAACCAAGTTATAGGCGTTAGAAACGGCAGAACTTTCCATATGCCGCTTGAAACCGCACTAAACGCCAAGCCGCATTTCAACAGAAGAATGTTCAATATGGTAAATGCCCTTTAATACTATTAATAAGTAAAAGCGCCATGCTAAGCTGCGTGGCGCATTTTCTTTTTACCTGTATACTAATACTATACCATCCAAAGCCCTAGTGCAGGATTGTTTATATAGTATATCTTTTCACCTGAAGGCAGGGTATTATAACCTGGCTTAAGGCTATCAAAAGCGTAATTTTTAAGCGCATCATCAAGCGGCATATAGTCATAGCCTACTTGTTCAATTTTTTCTTTGCTTAAATGCCTTGTGCAATAGGTTATTGAAAACCTTCCATCGCTTGAACCGTGTATAAGGTGGGCAGCGGCGGAGAGGTTTGCCCTTAAATCTTCCTTTTCGTTAATCATATTGATAACATATTGCCTACCCTTATAGCCATATTTGCGTATAAGTTCGTCTACAGCCTTGTCCTCGCCGAAGCGCTTAACGCCTGGAGCGAGTACTATAAGCTTTCCGCCATCGGCTATCGCCTTTCTTGTTCTGTATACTGCCTTGTTGCCAAGCCATGTGGATTGAAACTCCTGCTCATCAAGGAGCACTACTGCGGTTTCTATAGGACTGTCTAGTTTTATTACATTCTTTTCTTGGGCAAGCTTTACAGCTTCCTCAAAGAAATACCTATCCCGCCCTATAAATAGGCCGTGCGTGCGGATATCTCCCAAAGGGGCATCAGTAACAGTTAATATGTATTGGAGTGGTAAGTCAGCTATGAAATTATCTTGTGCATAGTCAAACACTGCGCGCACGGCAGTTTTATCCCTACCCATAATATCTTCTATTCCGCAGAATGCACCTAACATATGGGAGGAATTAATCATTCCCGCTCCCCCACAGCCTACAAACAGATTCTTGCTCTGGTTTGCCATGCCGACCACCTCATGCGGCACCACCTGACCTACTGATAGTATTAAATCATAACTTTTATCAAGTATACGCTCATTAAGTTCAACAGGTATGGGGGAATCCATAATACCGCCGGAGAGTTCGCTTACATATTCTCCCGGCACTTCGCCAAGGCGTACTATGCCGTGCCGCCAGTCGTGCACAAGCATAGCGCTATATGGCACTCCCGTATACATGATGTTCCATTCTTCTTCACTCATGGGTACATGCGTGCCCAGCGCAGGGAGTACATCAACCTTGGTTTCGGGAGAAAGCTCACTATATATTACACTTGTAATAAGACCGGAATTTGAATGAAGACGAGTAAAATCAGGCGGAATTAATAGAAGCTTTTTGATTTTGCCCTTTATAGGCTCCAGCGCTTCTTTAACTATCCTGCTTACAGTTTCATCGCCAAATCCTTCGGGATTACTTGAAACATATGTACCTTCAATGAGTTTACGCATTATATACCCCAGACTTGGTGTCGCCACCTTCCCCTGTCCAATTGGTGTGGAAAAATTCGCCTGCGGGTTTGTCTGTGCGCTCATAGGTATGGGCTCCGAAATAGTCCCGCTGTGCCTGAATCATATTGGCGCCGCTGTTTGCGGTTCTTAAACCGTCAAAATAGCTAAGTGCGCTAGACATCGCGGGCACTGCTACACCCTCTTCTATAGCTTTTGAGCATACCTTACGGAGGCAGGGTATAGCTTCTTTCATGTTTTCAGCAAAGTAGGGAGCGAAAAGCAGGTTTTCAAGCTTAGGATTGTCCATAAAGGCTTCGTATATCTTCCCTAGGAATGCGCTTCTTATTATGCAACCGCCCCTCCACATGAGCGCTATTCCGCCGAAATTTAGATTCCAGCCATAGGTTTTTGCGGCAGTCGCAAGCAGTACATAGCCTTGAGCGTATGATATAACCTTCGCGGCATACAGTGCATTTTCTATATTTGCAATAAATTCTTCTGCATTTTCAGGCGCATTGGGTGAATTTTTGCCAAGAATGCCTTCGGCTCTTATGCGCGCTCCCTTATCGTGGGATAGGCACCTTGCAAACACAGCTTCACCTATAAGCGTTAGAGGTATACCCTCTTCAAGCGCTGCGATAGCCGTCCACTTGCCTGTGCCCTTTTGACCTGCGGTATCCATTATATAATCTATGGCGTATTTGTTTTCCTCGTCCTTATAGGCGATTATATCTGCTGTTATCTCTATAAGGTAGCTATCTAGCTTGCCCTTATTCCATTTTGAGAATATTTCTGCCATTTCGTCATTGGATAGTTTAAGCATATCACGCATAAGCAGGTAGGCTTCAGCTATAAGCTGCATATCGCCATATTCTATGCCGTTATGCACCATTTTAACATAATGGCCCGCTCCGCCTTCGCCAACCCAGTCGCAGCAGGGTTTTCCATCAACCTTTGCGGCTATGGACTGGAAAATGGGCTTTACATATTGCCAAGCCTCAGGAGAGCCGCCAGGCATTATGCTGGGACCTTTAAGCGCGCCTTCCTCACCGCCTGATACGCCAGTACCAATAAACAGTAGACCTTTGCTCTCTAAATATTTGACACGCCTTTCGGTGTCCGGGAAATGGCTGTTGCCGCCGTCGATTATGATATCACCTTCATCAAGCAGGGGTATAAGCATTTCGATGAAATCATCAACGGGTTTGCCCGCTTTTACCATAAGCATTACCCTGCGGGGCTTTTCAAGAGTTTCTACAAGTTCCTCAAGGCTCCTTGTGCCTATAATATTCTTACCCTTAGCGCGCCCTTCAACAAAGGCATCCACCTTTGATACTGTGCGATTGAACACTGCAACGGTAAAACCCTTGCTTTCCATGTTCATTACTAGGTTTTCACCCATAACCGCAAGACCGATTAGACCAATATCCGCTTTTTTCATATTTCCTCCTATTATCTTACAACTCTGGCATTGCCCTGCCAGACATTCCAAACCTGCTCTTCGCTTATAGGCGTAGCAAAGTCTTCTAACATAGTAACTGCCATAGCGCCTGTTGCCCATGCAAACTGTAGGCATTTTTCAGCAGGGAAACCTTGAAGCGTTGAATACAATAGCCCCCCTACAAAGCCATCGCCGCCGCCAATACGGTCCAGCACCTGAATGGGACGCGGCAGCACCTTGTGCCAAGCCGAATCTTTATAGAGTATTGCTCCCCAAAGATGGTCATTTGCGCTTAGCACCTCACGTAGCGTGGTTGCAAAGGTGCTTACATTCGGAAATTCTTCCCTTGCGCGCTCTATCATCGCTTTAAATTGAGATATCTCAGCCTCTATATCCTCTCCGCCGGCTTTAGGGCCTTCAATACCAAGCGCAAGCTGATAATCCTCCTCATTACCTATAAGTATATCGGTAACGCCCGCTATACGCCTAAATGTGTTAAGAAGCTCATCTTCCCTATCCTTCCAGAATGAAGCGCGGTGGTTAAGGTCAAAGCTTATAATAGTGCCTGAAGCTTTTGCTTTTTCAGCCAACTCAAGGCAGAAAGCAGCGGTTTCTTTAGATAGGGCTACGAACAGACCTGAGAAGTGCATCATGCGTACGCCTTCTTTGTTAAAAAGCCTATCAAGGTCAAAATATTTTGCAGAAAGCTCCCTGCCTACTTCACCCGCCCTATCGTTGAGCACGCGCGGAGCGCGCATACCAAAGCCGGAATCGGCTATATTGAACTGATGCCTTAGCCCCCAAGGACCGCCTTGGTCAAGCTCCGGCCCTTCGTATGCTATGTTGCGGCGGCGCAGATCGCCCTTAATAAAGTCCGCAATAGGGCTATCCTTTACAAATGCTGTAAGCACCCTTGTTTTTAGCCCAAGCGAGGCGGAAATATTAAGCACATTGCTCTCCGCGCTGGTTGAATGCATTTCGTAGAAATTGCCTATACCCACAGGCTGACGATTTATAGGGGTAATCCTAACCCCCATACTTGTTGCAGTAATTAAATCTAACATTTTACACCCCCGAATAACATGTGTATCCGCCATCTACAGGTATAACAACTCCTGTTATAAGACCCGAAGCCTCTTTAGATACCAGATAGAGTAAAGTTCCGATAAGTTCTTCCGGCTCGCCAAAGCGCCCCATAGGAGTAGCAGCAAGTATCTTCCCCGTACGGGCTGTAGGCTTGCCATCCTCGTTAAATAGTAGCGATTTATTTTGAGCAGTCACAAAAAAGCCAGGAGCTATTGCATTTACGCGCACGCCTGCCTTTGCAAAATATGTTGCAAGCCATTGAGTAAAATTAGTTACCGCCGCCTTAGCAGCGCTATATGTGCCTACCTTTGTAAGCGGGAGATATGCGCCCATGCTGGACATATTTACAATACAGCTGCCCTCCTGCTTTAGAAGCTCCCCCGCAAAAACCTGAGTCGGAAGAAGCGTACCCAAGAAGTTAAGGTCGAACACCTGCTGCACGCCTTTTGGGTCGAGGTGGAAGAAATCCTGCAAACCCTTAGCTTCCTTAGAATACTGCTCATCGTCTGTTGTTGCAACGGGGTTGTTTCCGCCGGCGCAATTTATGAGTATATCTATCTTGCCCCACAGCTTTAGTATGTCATCCTTTGCAGTTTTAAGCGATTCCAAATCAACCACATCAACCGCAAATCCTGCGCCTTTGCCACCAAGCTCATCAGCCAGCTTACCAGTCTTTTCCTTTGAGCGACCAAGCACAGCCACATTCGCCCCGCAGGCCGCAAGCGCCCTGCAAAAGTCCGAACCGATCACACCGCTGCCTCCGGTAACAACAGCAACCTTGCCGTTTAAATCAACTTCAAATGGTAGTTTCATTTTTTCCTCCTATCAAAAAAATAATTATTTTAGATACAAATCCGCAAAATCGAGTATGCGGTTCCATTCCTCGTAGTCTAAGTCATGCTCGCCTGTTCTATATGAGCAGACGAGCTTAAACCTATTCCCCTGTACATAGCGTACAGGAATCCATAAACATTAATACTTCCAATCAAACAGACAGCTTAAATAACAATTATTCTTCACCCATGATTAACAAATTACCCCTTTACCGCACCTGCAGTAATACCGCCTATAAATTGCCTGTTTGCCACAGCATATATCAACAGCATAGGAATAAGCGCAATTGAAGCACCTGCAGCCATTATATGCCATTCCGCAGCAGCATTTGCGGAATAACGCAGATTTGCAACTGCAACAGATAGCGGCTGTAAGTCCCTATTTTGCATGGTGAATACTTGCGATGTTACAAATTCATTCCATGCAAGACGGAAAGCGAACAGGGCAACGACACCGATAATGGGTCTTATAAGCGGCAAAATAATTTGCCAGTAGATTCTAAAAATACCTGCACCGTCAATATGTGCAGCTTCATCAAGCTCTTTTGGAACTCCTTTTACAAAACCTGAAATCAAGAATATATTTGACGCTTGACCGCCAGTTAGCACCAAAGCGATACCCATCAAGCTATCCGTAAGTTTAAGGTCAGATAACAGAACATATAAGGGATACAAGGCAACTGAACCTACCGAAACAAACATACTGAATAGATATAATGACGAAAGCAATCCTTTTCCGGGGAAATTTCTCCGCCCTATCGCATAACCTGCCATACTCGAGGTAATAAGTGTAAGAATTACCGTTAATATAGCAAGTGTAAAGCTATTTAATGTATAGCGCCCAAAGTTTAGCTGGGAAAAGGCGTACTCATAATTTTGCCACTGAGCTTCCTTAGGGAAGAAACTCCCACCCAAGGTAAGTTCCGCATTGGTTTTTAGAGAGCCAATTAGTGCATATATAACAGGGTAAATTGTAAACAAACATACTGCGCCAACTAAAAACCATTTTATTACGCCAAATACAATTTTACGTCTACTTATTGTCATAGCTATTCTCCTCTCACTCGGTTAAATTATCCAAGCGCCTAGCGAGGATTAAGTAAATACCCACAAAAATTCCTACGATGGCAGCACATACAAGCGATACGGCAGCACCATATCCGAACTCTTGAGGAGCACGCGAACCTGGAGATATCGGGAAGAACAACTGATAAACATAAAGGAACATTACATTTGTCGCACCTAATGGTCCCCCACCTGTCAATACCATTATGCTTTGATAGTCCATAAAGGATATAACCAGTGCCAACATAAGTATCATTTTTAGCACAGGCGCCAGCATTGGAAGCGTAATGGAAAAGAATATCCTTATATCACCTGCGCCGTCCACCCTAGCGCTCTCATATATTTCTTCCCCTATACCTGTTAAGCCCGCAATGAAGTATATCATATAGTTTCCTATACCACCCCAAACCGCAACAATTATAACTGTTACCATTGCCAAGTTCACACCTAGCCAATTTATAGGTTGATTTATTATCCCAAGGCTTTGCAGATATTGGTTGGCAGATCCATTATAGGTATTGAAAATTAAATAGAAAATCAATGCCATAACTGCCTGGGACATTATAGTAGGCATAAAAATCACCGACTGCGCTACTGAATTTCTACGACATGATTTCTGTAAAAGTACTGCAAGTAGCAATGCCAATGGCAAGGTATAGATAAGTTTCAAACCGACATATTCAAGAGTGTGTATGACAGAATCCCAAAAGTCATGATCTCTGGTAAATATCCTTATAAAATTATCTATACCTATCCATTTTTTCTCACCAAACCCCTTATATTCGTAGAACATAAAGCTCAATGCCCATGCTATCGGATAGATAGTGAACACCACAAACATAATTAAATTTGGCAATAACATTAGATAAGTTGTTCGTTCTTCCTTAATTTTATGCAATGTCATTGATAGCTTATTTTCTTTTTTGCGCATTTTAAATCACTCCTACATTTTAAAGAGGGGCGGGCAATATTGCCTCGCCCCAAGAAGAATGAGATTACTTAGAAAGGTCTTGATTTATGGGGTCAAAGTTCGGGTAGATTATTCGTTCCGCCCCCTCTTCTACGAGCTTATCATAAGCGGCATTATACCTGGTGTTCAAATCCTCAATAGCAGCATCAACATCGATCTGTCCAAAAATAGCGGCGACAAATACATCTGCATAGAGTTTTCCTTCGACAACCAGATTAGCAGGAAGCGCAGGCCAGTTGGCGTCATTATCGTTTATCTGGAGATCTGGCATTCTTATATAAGTTTCCGGAGGATTTGCTCCTTCTTTGGCGGTCGGAATCATAACTTCGCCTAAGTTAGCCTCGAAATAACCCTTTAGTACCTCATCGGAGTGGATGTACTTAAATACTTCCCAAGCTTCCTGAGGATATTTCGTTTTTGAGCTAATTCCGTAATAATATCCACCATACCAAAGCTGTTGTTTACCCTTGATTTCACCGCCTACACTGGGAACCTGAGCGCAGTTCCAATTTTCCTCGGTTGGAAATTGCGTTGCATAAACACCAGGCTCAGCGTGGGATACTGAAAGATACATTCCGATTTTACCTGCAGCAAACTGAGTACGCAGTGGATCGATATTCATTGATTCACTTCCGGGGAAACCATAGCCGCCGTTGAATATTTCTCTAAACGCTTCTACAACGGGTTTGTAACTTGAAAAGTCAAACTTGCCTGCTTTGAAATCATAGCCTTCGCGCACACCGCCGGATTTCTGTACTATAGGATCCACACTGCGCAGTATGGAGCTACCAGGAGAAGCGAAGTTACATGCAAATCCATAAATGCCTTCTCCCTTTAGTTCGTCGGTGATTTTCTTTGCATATTCTACCATTTGTTCAAGCGAAGCAGGTGGTCCTTCTATGCCGACTTTTTCAAAAATACTTTGGTTATAGAACAAGCGGCATTCGGATGATGTATATGGCAGTGAGTAGATTTTCCCATCAACCATGTTTACACCTTCGATAAATGCATTTTCACCAAAACGAGCCTTGTATTCATCATCCATAAAATCGTCCAAGGGTGCAATATATCCCTTTGGAACGGTATCGTTTACCTGCAAGGGTAGTTGGAAAATATCAGGCGCAGAATCGGTTGAGAATGCAAGATCTATCATCTGTGAGAAGTTTTCGGCATAGACTTCATAATCGATGAAAATCTTGTCGTTTTCTTTGTTGAATTTTTCTATAGTTTCATCAATATAAGCCTTGTCATGCCTGTTAGTACTCCAATAGCGAATTGTGACTTTTTCGTCCTCAGTAGTTTCTTTAGCCGAAGCTTCTTCCTTTGGTTCTTCCTCCTTTGGCGCTTCAGTTGCTTCGCTCTTTTCGATAGGCTTGGTTTCTTTGGGTTCGTCTTTTTTACCACAACCGGTAAAAACAATCACCAACGATAGCACCAACAAAACCAGCAAACTCAGTTTTAGAATACGTTTCATGTAGCTTTCCTCACTTTCTTAGGGGTTATTTACCCCAAAATATTTATAGTTAATCCCTAATATGCTCAGGATCAAACCATACAAGAGCTCGTTTATGCCTAAAGCCTGTACCCTTATGTAGGGCGGTAGAAGAAATGAACTGAGAAGCCTTTCCTTCAATAATTAATTTTGTTGCTTCAATATAATCGTTAATTATTGTTTTGTCAAATATTTCTAAACTGTCATGTCCGAGGCATAATGCATCATACTCATTTTTGCGGCTCCATAGTTTTTTCATACCGTTATGATATGTCATGACGCTTGTGGTCGATGGTGGAAAGTTCAGCAATAGACTATCATTACAAGTATCACCTGTGAAAAGCAATCTACTCTTATCGTCCAGGAAACAACAAGAGCCTCTACTGTGACCGGGGGTGTGAATTACCTCTATAGTACGCCCGCCAAGGTCGAACTTTTGTCCGCCTTTCATTCCCACAAAAGAAGGCTTATAGGGCAAATCAACCAGTAGTGCTTTAAGCTGTTCTTTCGTAGCATCAGGGTTACGCACAGGCGCTCTTGAAAACACATAGTCTTCACGGGCTTTTGCAGGATCAAAGCCTTCACTGTATATAGAAAGAGATATCTCTGAATCATATTGTGTAAACGGCATATCTTCCTCATGTATATATGCAGGTACATCAAAGAAACCGACACCGCCTATATGATCAAAATGACCATGCGTTAGCAATATTACCAAAGGTTTATCCGTTATACTTGCAATAACTTCCGGTAAATTACCCAGACCCGCTCCGGCATCAATTAGCGCAGCCTTTTCCTCTCCAACTACAAGGTACATATTATCAAGCAAATAGTCACTTATAAGCCAAACACCATCTGCCAGATTTCTTACTTCTCTCTTTAGCATTTCTACCTCCTTAACCTGATTTCTAATTATAAATTTATGTCCGCAAAATCGAGTATGCGGTTCCAATCTTCATAATCTAGATCTTGCTCACCAGTACAGTAATTAGAAGACAATTTTACACCACGCCTTCGCACATCAGGCACAGAAATCCACGAAAGACTGCTCAAGTAGCAGTTTCTCGCCCATGAATGACCTCTCATTGCTATTTTATCAATATTAATTATACTGTCAAGTTATTAAAATTTTATACAACTTTAACACACCTTGCTCGGTTTTTAGTAATTATTCACAAGAAAAACAGCCAGAAAATATAATTTGCTACTAAATTAGCCTTTAATTCCCGTAAATGCTATACCGTCAAGTATATTTCTTCTAAAAGCAATATACAGTATCATCGCAGGAACTAGTGCAACGGCGCAGCCAGCCATCATAATTCCATAGTCAATAAAATATTCATCCTCCAATAGGGTTAAACCTATTTCAAGAACAAACATTTCCTTTTTTGTTGCAACCAGCAGCGGCCAGAAATAACTGCTCCATTCAGTTAAAAATAACAAAATCGATAAAACTGAAATCGCTGATACACTGAGCGGCAGTACAATCTTTCTAAAAGTATAGAAATAACCGGCACCGTCAATTTCTGCCGCCTCTAGCAAGGAGTCTGGTATCTGAGAAATTGACTGCCTCATGAAAAATATGCCGAAGCTGCTAACAATACTTGGCAACATTAGTCCCCAATATGTATTAACAAGTTTCATTGAACGCACCGTCAAGTAGAGGGGTACAACCGTCGCTTCAAAGGGTATCATTATCGTTAGCAAAATAATGATAAACACTAGATTTTTAAAGCGAAAATCAAACTTGGCAAACACATAACCCGCAATAGTAGAACCGCTGACCGCAATTACAGTAACTCCGCAAGCCACTATAAGTGAGTTCAAAAACCACTTAAGGAAATATTGATCAGTTAGTATCTTGTTATAATTATCCAAATACAGATCAACCGGAAAGACACTAGGCGGTACACTGTTTATCTCCGCAGGTGATTTGAATGATGTAACTAACATCCAGAAGAGCGGAAACAACGTTATGAAAACAAACAGGAAAAAGGCAAAATGAATTATAAAGCCCACAAAATCAAACGATTTACTTTTATTCTCCTTCATAAGCTCACTCCCTTTCCCTTGTTATTCTAAACTGTAATAGTGTTAGTAGTAGAACAATGACTAGCAGAACAGTCGCAGCGGCAGAAGCTCGTCCCATTGAATGGAATGAAAATCCCTGCTGATATATATAATAGACTATCGTCTTTAATATATTTCCAGAGCTTTGACTCCCACTTGTCATTACGGTAGATTGTGTAAAGACTTTTACAAATTTAATTAGTCCTGTTACGAACAGAAACAAAGTAGAGGGTTTAAGCATTGGCAACGTTATATACCTTAACCTCTGATATCTGCTAGCACCGTCTATGGCAGCAGATTCATAAAGCTCATGAGGTATAGCTTTTAAACCTACATAGTAAATCATCATATTGTATCCCATTTCCTTCCATACACATACAATGATTACTACCCATGTTACATTTCTTTCGTTGTTTATCCAATCGACAGTTGTTCCGCCAAGTGCTTTTATAACATAGTTGACTATACCTATATTATAGTCAAACAACATTTTCCACATCAATGTGCTTGGAACTACCGATACTATAACCGGAACAAATAGTATAGCCTGCCAGAACTTCATACCTTTAAGCTTTGAATCGTTTACTTCGACAGCGAGAAATAGACCTATTGCAATACTCGCCAGCATGGAAACAGAAGCGATAATAGCAGTGTTTGACATGGCATTGAAAAACCCAGGATCTTTAAAAATATAGGAATAGTTTTCAAATCCTATATACTCCTTGCCGGGTCTTATCATATTTCTCCTGTATAAGCTGGTTATAATAGTATCCGATATGGGTATTATTCTAATAACTGTAAAAAGCAGCATTATCGGCAAAAGTACTGCGATAACAAACGAATATTTCCTAACCTTTTTACTATTCCAACTAACTCCCATATTACCTCCTACAATTTCAAAAAGGTAGAGGAAGAGATATTAACTCTTCCTCATTAGGTTTACTTGTTAGTTATTTGAGCAAGAGTAGTACGGCATTATATTACTCGCCGTATTCACCAAAGTCCTTATAGACTTCATTGACTACATCTGCCATCTTCTTAACTTCTTCTTTTATCCCTTCGGGATTATCCAATAGTTCGCTCTTCTGTAGGATGTTCGGCAACATTTCGCCTAGCCTTACGCATATTGTATCGTATGAGTTTTGCACGGGTACGGTATAGACCTTCAAATCTTCTGGCATTTCAAACCCAGGAGCCAAACGTGGATCGTGACCTTCTTTAAGGTCGGCATCCAAGTATGGATTGTATCCGCCACGCCTGATAACTTGCGTTTCTTGCATCTCTCTACTTGCCGCTAGCTTCACATACTCTCTTGCAAGTTCAACATTTTTCCCTCCAACAGGAACATATAAGTTTAGAGTAATCAAGAAAGTTGCTCTTTGTACAGCGCCCATTGGCATTGGTGCCGCAACCCAGTTGATATCAGGTCCGTTTTCGATGATAGAATATGAGGAACTAGGCTCACGCATATTTATAGCGGTTTTGCCCGCGGCAAATGCAGCAGTATCTTTCATGCTTGAAAAATCATCAACCTTATATTTATACAGGAGATCAATATAAAGTTTCAATGCATTATAGCCGCCTTCGTTGTCAAATCCGCAATGGAACTTTCCAGGCTGAGTGGCACTTTCTTCATAGATATCAACGCCGTTACCTAGTAATGCCAACACCCAGAATTTCTGCGTGGTTCCGCTTGGATTACCGCCAAGACGCATAGAGAATCCGCTACGCTCTATTTTTCCATCGGCATCACGAACGGTCATTTTTACCGCAGCATCAATTAGATCTTCCATTGTTTCGGGTATTTCTTCAATGCCCGCTTCTGCTAGATAATCAAGATTATAGTACATAATTTCATGGAACGGGGCAACCGGAACTCCATAGCTGACACCTTCATAAGATAAACAGTTCCTAAACTCGGGACGCATCTCATCAAGAATAGCATTCAGCTCATCAGTATTAGGTTCAAAATACCCACCTGTTACATAGGGCACCGCCCAAGAATCCTCAATTTCCATGATGTCAGGAACATCGCCTGACGGTAGAGCCACCGCTAGTTTCTTAATATAGTCCTGTATAGGCATATACAGCACTTCAACACCACTTACTTCAGGATGTTGTTTTATAAACTCGGGCGTTACCACTTCGTCATACCAAGTCAGCATTGATTGTGAGCTGTTCCATATTGTAAGAACAATACCTTCCTTAGCTGTGGCTATAGGAAAACAGCTAATTACAAGCAATACGACTAGTAGCAGGGTCAGATTTCTTTTCATCGTTATTCCTCCTTTATTTTATTTGCATATTATAAATGCAAACATATACTCAACATTGGTATGCCATAGAGAGCATTGATAACGCACACGAAAATTGCTCAATTATCCAAGCTCTCCTTGACATACTTTCAACAAAAATGGGAATGAATTAAATAGTCAGCAATACTATATTTTTAATTCCCCAGTCTTAATTTCAAACCATACATAATGAACCACTTTACCAGGCTCTGCAGTCAATGAATGGTCAATACCCGCAGGCACAAAAGACCATTCCCCTTCACCGTGATGTATGGATTCATCACCTACTACAAGCGTAAAATCAGAACCCGGTAAGGTATAGTTCCACTGATGAACTTGAGGATGTCCTTTTTCGTCCGTTCCTTCACCCTCAGCCTTAACAATACCGGCCAATACTCTCGCACATTGCCCAGAATGAATCATAGACCAGCTTCTTGTGTTCGGTCCCTTGCATGTCTGCGTATATTCAATGGCATCCTTAACTCTTATGAAATAAGGTAATATAACATGTGTATCTTCAAATGCTTTCATGTCAGACTCAGGCATATCTACTTCTACGAGCATATACTCTAAATCAGTTACAGCATAAACTGAATACTTTTTGCTAAAGTCCGGTAAGTAAAACGCTATGTCATCAATATTATATGCCTTTTTCTCATCCGTTATGTATCCGGTACCAAAGCCGAACATCAACACTACTATCTTATCTTCATAGACTTCATGCTCAATGCTGCTGCCCGCTTTAAGAATGCATTTATAACTCTTAACCAGAGGATGCACTCCCTCCAACCATTCCTTTTTCGCAAAACCATTTACAAAGTTTTTCGGATTGTCAGTCCTTCTTGCTACAGAAATTGCCATATTGCTGCTCCTTTACTTATTGATTTTTATTGGTACGACTAAGCTACTCATATAGCTTTTACGGGCAACAACAGGTAAACGTTGATAGCCCAAGGTAATCTTCCCCTCTCCTATTGGTCAATTACAATGTATACACTGATATTATTCAGTGTTATTATAGCACATTCTTTTTACAATGTAAATTGTTATTATTGTTTTTTGCGTTGTAAAAGTTGCTGTATAAAACGTTGATATATACATAAATCTATAATATAGCCGCGAAGAAATAAAGTGAACTAAAGCCTGCAACTTTGAGGCGAGTCACCAGAATTCTGCTATAATAAATGCATGTCAAAACATTCGTAAATAGAGGATACGTAACATTAGCGTACCCAATTTTATCTTTTTGCTATTCCAAATAAAGTCTATATAAAAAGGTAGAGGAAGAGATATTAACTCTTCCTCAGTAGGTCTATTCGTAAGTCATTCTAATAAAAGTAGTCCGGCATTATACTACTCGCCGTATTCACCAAAGTCCTTATAGACTTCATTGACTACATCCGCCATCTTCTTAACTTCTTCCTTTATACCTTCGGGATTATCCAATAGTTCGCTTTTCTGTAGTATGTTCGGTAACATTTCGCCTAGCCTTACACATATTGTATCATATGAATTTTGTACGGGCACAGTATACACCTTCAAATCTTCTGGCATTTCAAACCCAGGGGCCAAACGTGGATCTTGACCTTCTTTAAGATCTGCATCCAAGTATGGATTGTATCCGCCACACATAAGCACTTGTTCATGTTGCATTTCTCTGCTTGTTGCAAGTTTTACATACTCCCTCGCAAGCTCGGCGTTTTTACCCTCTACCGGTAGATACAGGTTCAATGAGATTAAGAAAGTTGCTCTTTGCACAGCGCCCATTGGCATTGGTGCCGCAACCCAGTTGATATCAGGTCCGTTTTCAATTATAGCGTATGAAGAATCTGGCTCACGCATGTTTATGGCAGTTTTACCTGCAGCAAATGCGGCAGTATCTTTCATACTTGAAAAATCATCAACCTTATATTTATACAGGAGGTCAATATAAAGTTTCAATGCATTATAGCCGCCTTCGTTGTCAAATCCGCAATGGAACTTTCCGGGCTGATTGGCACTTTCTTCATAAATATCAACCCCATTACCGAGCAATGCAAGTACCCAGTACTTCTGCGTGGTTCCGCTCGGATTGCCGCCAAGACGCATAGAAAATCCGCTGCGTTCTATTTTTCCATCGGCATCACGAACAGTCATTTTTACCGCAGCATCAATAATATCATCCATTGTTTCGGGTATTTCTTCAATGCCTGCTTCTTCAAGGTGGGCTAAGTTAAAGAACATTATCTCATGAAACGCCGACACCGGAACCCCGTAGCTGATATCTTCATAAGATAAACAGTTTTTAAACTCGGGACGCATTTCACCAAGAATAGCATTCAGGTCGTCAGTATTGGGCTGGAAGTACCCGCCGGTTACATAAGGCACCGCCCAAGAATCCTCAATTTCCATGATGTCAGGAACATCGCCTGACGGTAGAGCCACAGCGAGTTTCTTAATGTAGTCCTGTATGGGCATATACAACACTTCAACACCACTCACTTCAGGATGTTGCTTTAGAAATTCGGGTGTTACGATTTCGTCGTACCATTTCATCAAGGTTTGTGAACTGTTCCATATTGTAAGAACAATACCTTCCTTAGCTGTGGCTATCGGAAAACAACCAACGATGAACACTACGACCAGCATCAAGGTCAGGGTTTTTCTCATTGTGATTCCTCCTTTATTTTATTTGCATTTATAAATGCAAACATATCCTCAATATAAGCACGTCAGAGAGAGCAGTGACAACGCAAATAGAAACCACACAATCATCACAAGCTCTCCTGAACATACTATCAACGACAAGTTGAAATATACCAAATAGTCAGTATTACTTCAGTTTAATCTCCTCGGTCATAAACTCAAACCATACATAATGAACCACTTTACCCGGCTCCGCAATCAATGAATGGTCAATTCCAGCAGGTACGAAAGACCATTCCCCCTCACCATGGTGTATGGATTCATCGCCTACTACCAGCGTGAAATCTGAGCCCGGTAGGGTATAGTTCCACTGATGAACATGAGCATGCCCTTTTTCGTCCGTTCCTTCACCTTCAGCCCTAACAACACCTGCTAATACTCTTGCACATTGACCCTCATGAATCATTGACCAACTTCTTGTGTTCGGTCCCTTGCATGTCTGCGTATATTCAATGGCATCCTTAACTCTGATAAAGTAGGGCAGTATAATATGTGTATCTTCAAATGCTTTTACGTCAGATTCAAGCATATCTACTTCTATGAACATGTACTCCAAATCAGTTACAGCATATACTGAATACTTTTTGCCAAAGTCCGGTATGTAAAACGCTATGTCGTCGATATTATATGCCTTTTTCTCATCAGTTACATATCCGGTACCAAAGCCAAATATTAATACAACTGTTTTGTCCTCGTAGATTTCATGCTCAATACTGCTGCCCGCTTTAAGAATGCATTTATAGCTCTTAACCAGAGGATGCACTCCCTCCAGCCATTCCTTTTTCGCAAAACCATTTACAAAGTTTGTCGGATTGTCAGTTCTTCTTGCTACAGAAATTGCCATCTTGATGCTCCTTTACATTTAATTTTTGTTTGTTTTAATAAGCTACCCGCATATTTTTTACGGGTGAAAACCAATAAGTGTTGATAACCCAAAGCGTTTTTTCTGTTGGTCAATTACAATGTATACACCGATATTAGACATTATTATTATGACATAGCTTTTTTACAATGTAAATTGTTATTATTGCTTTTTTTATTGTAAAAGTTGCTGTATAATGCATTGACAGATGAATAAGGCGGTAATATAATCGCTCGAAGGAGGGGATTATTATCAAAAGTAGAGTAATTTTAGCTAAGCGCATAGTAGCATTTGTTGTTGCTATATTTGCTATGCTTGGAACATATGAAGTATTGGGCGCAGAAAGGCATATAAACCATTTTTCTTGCGGCAGCGAAGATGTGGCAAAAATCGCAATAACTATAGACGATTGGTACAGCAGGGAATTATTGCCTGAGTTTTTAGATGTTGCAAATGAATATAATTGCAAGCTTACTTTTTACCCTATAGGTGTAAACCTGCTACCTGAAGATAGGGAATTATGGCTTAGAGTGATAAACGAGGGGCATGAGATAGGCAACCACAGCAATACTCATATTAACCTTGAAAAAGCCAGCAGGGATAGGATTGTACGCCAGCTTGAGAACATGGAAAAACGCCTTGTAGAATGTATAGGGCAGGATTACGAGCTAAATACCGTTCGTTTTCCATTCGGCGCGGGCAGGCATAAGGGGACAAAATCTTCATTCGCAAAGGCTGTAAGGGATGCGGGCTATATGCATGCCATATTCTGGAATATAGACACTACAGACGCTAACGAAATACTGCGCAAAACCAAAAATGGCAGCATAATATTGCTTCACTCAAATAATAAAGATATGCGGGCGTTCAAGAAAATATTACCCGTGTTCCAAGAAAAAGGCTTTGAGATGGTGACTGTAAGTGAATTGCTTGGGCTTACTAAAACTTCTCCCCTGCCACTTAATGATTGAAGAATTATAATTGACTCTATAATAAAACGCTATACAGCTTGCATACATATGTGAGCTGTTTTTCATTGTCCATAGTGGTACAAATATTTAACCCATTTCATAAAGTTAGATTACACTAAAGTTCACAGCTTTCTCAGGTAGATATAGGCAATACACTAGAAAAATCAAGTGAAATGTTCCTTATACTCATCATAAAAACTTTCAGGCACTAAAAAACCATTATCCGGCTTGCATGTGTATATAAGCCTTTTTTTGTACATGGGATGCTCAAATGATAAATACCATGCATGTAACATAAGCCTATTTGCCTTCGGAGCTTTTTTAAAACTATACACATCATCGCCAAGCACAGGGTGGTGTATATGCGCCATATGCACCCTTATCTGGTGCGTTCTACCTGTAATAATCTGTATTTCAAGCGCTGTTTTTGTGCCGTATTCTTTAATAACTCGCCAGTTGGTTATAGCTTCTCTTCCGCCCTCTACTACTGCCATCTTTTTTCTATCCCTTAAGCTCCTCGCTATTGTAGCATTTATAGTGCCTGAAAGCTCTGAAAACCCACCTTGAACAAGCGCTATATATCGCTTATCTACCTGTCTTTTTTTAAACATATTTGAAAGTAGAATATGGCTCTTGTTATCCTTCGCAATAAGCATAATGCCGCTTGTTTCCTTATCTAGGCGGTGTACTATACCTTTTCTATCATCACCTGCAATATCGGATAGTTTTGGAAAGCAGGCAAGCAGTGCATTTACAAGTGTCGTTTCGCTTGTGCTATCTGATGGATGGCATATAAGCCCTGCGGGTTTTTCTATTATGGCAATGTATTCGTCCTCATATATTACATTTATCGGAATATCCACAGGTAAAATTTCCTTCGGCTGCTCCTTAGGAATCAAAACCGTGATTATTTCTCCCACAGTAGTTTTGTACGAAGGTTTATACTCCTTTTTTCCACCCACAGATACACCGCCCAAAACTATTAGCTTTGCAGCTTGAGAGCGGCTTAGATTTTCGTCAGTTATTTCTTTATCCAGCCTATCGCCTTTTGCAATTACGCGCTTTTCCATTTTCTCTTTCTAAATTCATAAGAATATATATGCAGCTAATCGCTGCGCCTATGGTTATTAAGCTATCCGCAACATTGAATACGGCAAAGTCCACAAACAGAGGACAAATAAAATCTATCACATAGCCATGCACAAACCTATCTATTAGATTACCAATAGAGCCTGCTAACATAAGAGTTATTCCGTATGTAAGCATATTGTTTTCATGGCTGTATCTTATAAACACATATAGCAGACAGGCTGTGAGTATCGCGACAAATGCTGTTATATATGCAGGATTATTACTGAACATACTGAAAGCCATGCCGTAATTCTTATGCCCTTCAAGTTTTAATATTGATGGAATAAGTACCATATCAGCATCGTAAAAGCAAGCCTTTGTAATAAGATCAAGCATTAGTAATATATGTATAATTAAGGCTTTTATTCGCATGTAGCTATTGCAGAGTCTATGAATACTTATCTTTAATATATTCGTCTATGGCTTTTGCTGCGCCCTTGCCTGCGCCCATGGCGAGTATTACTGTTGCAGAACCTGTTACCGCATCTCCCCCTGCAAACACACCATCTCTTGATGTCGCGCCACTGCCTTCTTCAGCAATTATTCCGCCCCATTTTTCAGCTTTAAGCCCCTCAGTTGTACGCACAATAAGAGGATTGGGGTTAGTGCCAAGCGCGGGTATAAACATATCTGCTTTTATTACCGTTTCACTGCCTTCTATGGGCACGGGTCTAGCCCTACCGGAAGAATCCGCTTCTTCAAGGCGCATTTTAATACATTCAACTCCGCTTACCCAGCCGTTTTCATCGCCAATCACCCTTACAGGGTTATGGAGGAAATAAAACTTTATGCCTTCTTCCTCTGCATGGTGTACTTCCTCCAGCCTTGCTGGAAGCTCGCTGCGGCTACGCCTATATATTATTGAAACCTCACTACCCATACGCCTTGCACAGCGCGCAGCGTCCATCGCCACATTGCCGCCACCCACTACACAAACATGCTCGCCACGAAGCACGGGAGTATGGCTATCTTCCTTATATGCTTGCATTAGGTTTATACGGGTCAAGTATTCGTTGGCACTAAGTACTCCGTTTAAGTTTTCGCCCGGTATACCCATAAATTTAGGGCAACCGGCGCCGGATGCTATATACACAGCCTTAAAGCCCTGCGAAAACAAATCGTCAATAGTAAATGTACGACCTATAACAATGTTTAATTCTATTTTTACCCCCATGCTTATTAGGGATTGTATCTCCCTATGTACAATATCATTTGGGAGCCTAAATTCGGGTATACCGTATACAAGCACGCCGCCTGCTTCATGAAGTGCTTCAAACACGCTTACTTCATAGCCCATTTTGCGAAGTTCTCCAGCACAGGTAAGTCCGCTTGGTCCTGAGCCTACAACCGCAACTTTATGCCCGTTTTCAACAATATCATGGACGGCTTCATCGCCATGCTGCATGTTCCAATCGGCTACAAAGCGCTCAAGCCTGCCTATGGCAACGCTCTCCCCTTTTATACCTCTTACACAATATTTTTCGCACTGCGCTTCCTGCGGGCATACCCTTCCGCATACAGCAGGTAGAGCGCTATCCTCGCTAATAATATTAAAAGCTTCAGCGAAATTTCCGTCCTTTATTCTGCTTATAAATGCAGGTATATCAATCCCCACAGGGCAGCCGGATACACATGGCTTGTGCTTGCAGTTTATACAGCGCTTCGCTTCCTCTATCGCCATATCCTCTGTGTAGCCAAGCTCTACTTCGCTAAAATTATTTATGCGCACATCAGGCGCTTGTGCTGGCATGGGTACTTTATTTATGTTTTTCATATCATATCTCCTTCTTATAGAGATTACAGGCATATTCGCGGCTTTTTGTTTCGCTTTCCTTGAACATTTTTGAGCGGCTTATTGCTTCATCAAAATCCACCTTATGACCGTCAAAATCAGGGCCGTCTATACAGGCAAAGCGTATCTCACCGCCCACGGTAAGCCTGCAGCCGCCGCACATGCCCGTACCGTCTACCATTATAGAGTTCATAGAAACGGTAGTGGGTATATTATGTTCTTTTGTAAGCAGGCTTACAAATTTCATCATTGGTAGGGGGCCTATGGTAAACACCCTATCGTATTTTTTGCCGGATAGTATATTATCCTCAAGCCCATTTGTAACAAAGCCTTTAGCTCCGTAGCTTCCATCATCTGTAAGTACATATAGATTATCCGAAATGTTGCGGAACTCGTCCTCTAATATTACAAGCTCTTTATTTCTAAAGCCTATAATGCTGTCTACCTTAGTGCCCTGTTTATGAAGCGCTTCGGCTATGGGAAGGGCTATCGCAGTGCCTACCCCACCGCCTACAACACAGGCGTAGTTTATACCCTCTATTTCAGTAGGGTTGCCAAGAGGTCCCACTAGTGCATTTAGGCTATCGCCAACTGATAGACTATCAAGTTCAAGCGTGCCCCCACCTACTATCTGGTATATTATATCTATGCTGCCTGTATTTGTATCCGCACGGGCTATGGTGAATGGAATCCTCGCGGAATTTTCATACGAGCGCAGTATTATAAACTGCCCCGCCTTAGCCTTTTGCGCTATAAAGGGCGCATGTACGCTTATGCGCGCGACTGTTTTGTTTAGATATTCCTTATTTAGTATTTTATACATATTTCACCTCATCAGTTTATTGTTCCGCCAGCAGGCACAAAAGGAAGCACGCAGCCTTCGCCCAGCACATAGGGGCTTAGCGTAAAAGGAGTGTCATTTTGAACTACGGATAATATACGATTTGCCTCTTCAGCGTTTGCTAAAATGGGCTGGTAGTTGTTGACTAATCCGCCTACACTTGACGGATGTATGGGTATAAGCCATGTTCTATGCCCTGTGTAGTTGCCAACAGCATCAAAATAAAAACTTGTCCTTGCCAAAAGCGCATCTCCTGCCTGCTCCTTTATTTTATCATTCCCGCCAAACGCAAGGTTGCCAAGCGAATACACTATGCTGCTTGAGCCTTTTATATCCACACCCTGCACCACATGGGGGTGATGCCCTATTACCACGCTTACCCCCTCTTTAATAAGCCAATCCGCCATTTTCTCTTGGTTAGTATCGTGGCGGAGGGAATACTCCGTTCCCCCATGTATTATACCTACAATCACCTTTGCGCCTTGAGAATTAAGTTCATCAATCGTATCACGCACAAGCGAGGGTTGCCGTCTCCAGTCCCCTATATATACACCCACAAAGCCTATCTTCGCGCCATTTTTCTGGTACAAATATCCTTTGTTTGTATATCTACAGTTTACAAACCATTCAACCCCGAAATTGTCAAGCGCGGCAGTGGTAGCCTCAAAACCATGTTTATCATAATCCATACTGTGGTTGTTGCCAAGGGTTACAGCTTCTATACTCGCAAGTGGGAGTATCTGCGCATATGTGCTGGGGGCTCTAAAATTATATGTCTTATTAAGCTTACCGCGCTTTGAGTCGTGAAAAACACCCTCTAGGTTTACAATGGTAATGTCATCGCTCTCAAATATAGATTTAAGGTTTACAAAGGGGTACTCAAAACCATATTTTTCTATATGCTGAATAAAAGAGGAATCTTTCTGCCAAAATTTGTCTTCACTGCCAAGTGTGCAGTCCCCGCCGAATGTAACTATTATTTCTGTTCCTTGGACATTTACTGTAAAACAAACCAAAGCCAAAACTACAATAAGTATTTTTTGTATGGTTGTTTTCATAGAGTACCGCCCTTTTCGGAAGCTTTAATAACCGTCTGTATATTTAATCCATGCGGAGGAAACATGCTGTTTAGGCTCGAAAATGCGCGCTCGTATATATTTACAAGTTCGCTAAGCTCGCTAATGTAAACTGCGCCAAAGGGTAGGTCTAGCAGACGCTGCCACATAAAACGGCTTGCGGATAGCTGCGGGAATAGTATATTCTCCAAGCTTTCATCGCCCTTAAAGCTATCTACCACATCTGAAAGGCAGTTTAGTATAAAGCCCATATGCACCTCCCACATAAGGGAGGGTATTTTTTCTTCTCGCCAATATGCCTTTTCCTCCTCTTTTAGAGCATTAAGCAATTCTATAAGCTCATGAAAGAAAAGTTTTTTGCCCTCAAGTTTTACAACATAGAAAATATCGGCAAATTCTTTTTTTATTATAAGCGACATAAGCACCGCAAGGAAATCCGCCTCATACATTTGAAATGGCGAAGCATGTTGCAAAAGCCCATTTAGCTTGGCGATATTATCAGCATAATTTTGAGCCTTATAGCGCTCAAAGCTGCGCCTCACCCTGTCATTGGCGATTTCCTCCAGCACATGGGGTTTACCTGTAAAGTGATGATAGAAACTGCCCTTTGTACAGCCCAACTCAGCCAGTATCATATCTATGGTAGTATTATCGTATCCATGCATACAGAAAAGCCTCTCGGCGCTTGAGAGTATCTGCTGCCTTCTTATTTCGCCCTTTGTAAGTTGTTTTTTCATCGGTTATACTCAATCTCCTGCTGTATTGGTCGATAGTTGGAAGTGCATAGCGTTTCACGCCTGTATTCCTGCCCATTTCTAAGATATACACGGTATGTGTCTACCACATAACCAGTCCTTGCCTTCTTGGTCTGCCTTATAGTGCCGGGCGCAAGTAGCGTATTCTGTACATATTTAGGTTCATCAGGCGGCTTATTGGTGCTTATCAGCTTAGTTTCAAGGCGTATACTTTCCCCTGCGCCTGTCTGCATACCGTACATTTCAACTGTAATTTGGCGACTTTTGTAAGAAGCCACTATAAACACCGGGGTTGATTTGTCATTCCTAAAAGCAAAATCTAGGTTTGGCCAGTTTACGGTTGCATCAAGCCCCTTGTCTATATAGTTAGATGGCCATGGGTGCGGGCTTCTGTCTATTATAGTCATTCCGGCGATTGCCGCAGCATTAAACAGCGTTGATGAAACTTGGCATACTCCGCCGCCCGTTTCATCAAGGCTTACCCCTCCTGAAATTGCAGGAGCGGGCATATAACCCTTTTCCTGAGTTCTTTCACCTGTAGCTTTATTGAAGGAGAAGCTTTCCCCAGGCATTACGCATGTGCCGTTTATTGCCTTTGCTGCAAGGGATATATTTACATTGCGTTTATTATCGTTGGTTGTCTTGGTGCTGTACTCTGATAGCTTAGAAAAGCCGTTCTGTAGTTCAACGCTTGTAACCTGCGGCATTAAGGGGGTAGAAGAAAGATTTATCTGCGCGTTATAATCCCCTTTTTGCAGGTTGCTGAGTATCTCTCTGTACAGTTCATCGGTGTTGAGCTCAGCGCCCTTTACATCCTGCGTTACTGTAAACTTCTTGGTATTATAATCAAAAGAGGATATAACAGCGTTTACAGCCTGTTTGTTTATTTGAGACGAAATTTCATCGCTGATGCGTCTAACATCCGCCGTATTATAGGATATTTCAGTGCTTAAATACGCCTTGTCCCGTATTGTCTGCTGGGTATGCAAAAAGCGCGTTTCAAAAGGAGTATCGCCGTTTTCTTTGTTCCATATAAAGCCGCGCCTGCCTATACAATAGGCTTTTTCCACAACGCTTTCAAGGTTGGTTTTAAAAGGAATTTCTCTATCCGTAATTAGCCATGTTTTACCGTCTATATTTACGCTCATGTTCATATTATTTGTCCTTGTATGAGCGCTCCCCTTAAGAGCGTTTATAGCGCTTTGCTTATCAAGCACGCCTACATGCACTCCATCTATGAATACACCGTCAAATATGGTGTTTCGCTGCATCCATTCTAGCTTTTGATTGAAAGAGCTTTGATAACCGTATTCCTTATATATGGTAAAAACCATAAACACTATAGCAACAAGGCTTACAAGCGCAACAAGCCACCATGTTCCGCTTGAGCGCTTTTGAGTACTTTTGCTTTTTTTATCCACAGGAGAGTCGTAATTATAGGACTGCTCATTAAAATAGGGGTCGTAAATTGGGTTATAATCGTCTGAAGGGATAAAAGAATACCCCTCACCGGCATTTTCGCTGGTAGAGGCTGGCTCTCCGCCTAAAAAAAAGGGAGATTTGTCCTCCATATGGCGTGCGTTTTTCATTTTATTATTATTTTGCACGGTTTAACCTCCACCAAAACGGGTATACAGTTATTGTAGGTTTGAATGGAAGCTTTGTCAAGCTTATAAAGGCTTGACAAACAAGGAAACTAACAGTATTCTACAAACAGCAAGCAGTGAGGAGGAAAACAATGAAATTTTACAAATGCGACCTATGCGGCAATATAATCGCTTTCGTTGAAGACAAAGGCAAACCGATTATGTGCTGCGGGCAAAAAATGAAGGAAATCGTTCCTGGCACAGAGGATGCCTCGCAGGAAAAACATGTGCCCGTATACGAAGTAAACGGCAATGTGGTTACAGTTAAGGTAGGCAGCGTGGCTCATCCCATGATAGAAGCACACTATATCCCCTGGATTGCGCTTGAGAGCAAATATGGCAACCAACGCAAAACGCTAAACCCCACAGACGCACCCGAAGTAAGTTTCGCCCTTGTTGAAGGCGATGAAGTAAAGGCAGTTTACGCTTACTGTAACCTGCACGGTCTTTGGAAAGCATAAAAGGAGGAACAACATGGCAGATTACCTAAAGTATGTATGTGATGTATGCGGTTATATATACGACGAAGCTGAAGGCGATCCTGATAACGGCGTAGCCGCAGGTACTAAGTTTGAAGATGTCCCCGAAGATTGGGTATGCCCGCTCTGCGGTGTCGGTAAGGACGCTTTTTCTTTGGAAGACTAAGATACAGCATTTATTTAAAAAGCCTCTTGCCCCTTGGCAGGAGGTTTTCTTGCAGTGCTTATGTTTTGATGATATAATTCCACTCACTTACCATAGGAGGTATACATGGATAAGTGGGATCACCGCTTTATGCAGATGGCTCATCTTGTTGCGACATGGTCTAGCTGTTACCGTGAAGGACGAAACATAGGAGCTATAATCGTAAAGGATAAACGCGTAATGACTACCGGTTATAATGGCGCTCCGGCGGGCATAGAAACCTGCAAACAAAAAGGGCGCTGCCTGCGTGATGAATTGAACATAGCTTCCGGCACCCGCCAAGAGCTGTGCTATGCCATACACGCTGAGCAGAACGCCATAATACAGGCGGCTAGGCTCGGCATATCTATAGACGGTGCAACCCTTTACTGCACGCACCAGCCCTGCTCTGTATGCGCTAAGATAATAGTAAACTCCGGCATAGTAAGAGTGGTATATGAAAACCCCTATCCAGATGAATTTTCAACATTATTCTTTAAGGAAGCGAATGTATCCCTTGAGCATTATGAGGTAAATAGATGACTACAAAAAGACACGGTCTTCTTAGCTCTACAAAAACGCTTGTTATACTATCCCTGCTATGCGCACTTAGCATAGTGCTCGAAAAATTTGTCGGGATAAACACACCTTTCTTCAGGCTCAACTTAGGTTACCTGCCTGTTGTGCTTTCGGGTATGTTATTTGGCGTTGGTGGAGCTGTTTTTGTTGGAACACTAGCGGACTTAATAAGCCATATGCAGTATTTCAACATATTTTTCGCTTTGCTTGCCATGGTAGAAAGCGCTATATACGGCTTGTTTCTTAATCCTGTAGCAAAGGATAAAAAAGATATGCTTAAAAAAAGCATATTATGCCAACTAGTAATAACGATTATAGTACACGCGGGTATGAACACCTTGCTTTTGTGGGTATTGTACCGCTCTTTTAACCCCATACGCTTTATAAGCGGTACGCTTACCTTTCCCTTAAGAGCCGCTTCGCTATATTTTTTACTTAAATACCGCGAACAATTTGAAAGACAGATTATATAGAAATGGAGTATATATGAAACGCTTTCTGTGTATTTTGCTAGTATTAACACTAATTCCCCTGAGCACTATTGCCACCCAAAAGGAAAAGGCAATGGAGCTTATAGATGTGCTAACCAAAGAAGAGCTTACCAAAACCCCAAAGGGTATGCACCACTACTTGCTCATATGCATGGATTCTTGGGGGGCAAAGCTTAGTAACCTAAGCTTTTCTGACGGAATGGTGTTACTTACTATAGATGAAGGCACAGGCAGGGTTATGGTAACAAGCCTAATACGAGATATGCTGGTTATGCACCCTGATGGTGCCCCCGGAAGGCTTACCTACATAGCTAAGGAATTTGGCGTTCCCGCACTTGTTGAAACCATAAGCCTGCACTTTGGAATAAATATAGAAAAATATATACTTATGGACTGGAGCCAAGTGCAATCTATAGTGGATGCCTGCGGCGGCGTTCGCCTTAATGTAACAAATGCCGAAGCCAGCTATCTGCGCAGGTATGCTATTGCCCCGACCAGTACCGTTCCTAAAATGGCAAATGCCGGCGAATACCTTTTTAAAGGCCATGCAGCAGTCATATATATGCGCATGAGAAAGGTTGCCGCATCAAACGGCGAAAAGCAGGATTATGGCCGCACTTTCCGCACAAGGACCGTGCTTTCAAACATAGCTGACAGCCTTGCGGATATATCCTACGAGGACGCTGAAAAGCTGCTTAACTCCGTACTAGACAACATATTATATACAAACTTAACCGCAGCTGAGATACTTGAGGCTTTTAATATTGCATATAGTCTTAAGGGAACAAAGGTTGAGCAGTGCCGCCTTCCCTTTGATGATACCGCTAGGGCTTACAACTACTACGGCGGAGCTGCACAGCTTATAGACTTTCAAAAAAACCGCGAACTGTTTGATGAATTCCTCCACGCCTCAAGCTATGTGGTGATGGAATAATGCCGAAATATAACCCGAAAATAGATAAGGTACTTCAAACGCTAAGGGATATGTATCCAGGTGTAAAGCCCTCGCTTAATTTTAGCAACCCCTATCAAACGCTTGTAGCAACCATATTATCCGCCCAATCAACGGATAAGCAGGTAAACAAGGTTACCCCCGCAGTATTTAGGGATTTTCCAACCGTGTATGATATGGCAAATACCACACCTGAGATACTCTACCCCTATGTAAAAAGCTGCGGTTTTAAGTCAAAAGCCAGCAATCTTGTAATGACAGCAAAAATAATTGTTGAAGAATTTGACGGGGAAGTACCAAGAACCTATGAGGAAATTATGACGCTTCCCGGCGTAGGCATAAAAACCGCTGATGTAGTGCTTTCACACGCCTTTGGTGTACCGGCAATAGCTGTTGACACGCATGTTTTCAGAGTATCAAATAGGCTAAAGCTTGCGGATGCAAATACTGTGGAAAAAACCAGAGAACAGCTAATGGAAAACATTCCAAAAGAAGAATGGAGCAGTATGCACCTCAAAATAATCCACCATGGAAGGGAGCTTTGCAAGGCAAGAAACCCGCTTTGTTCAAGCTGTGCCCTTAAAGATATATGCCCCCACTATTTAGAAAACAATGGAGGTAATTGATGCAACTATACCACAACTCAAGGTCCTTACAATGTAGAAGCCATATAGGCGCTCAAATATGCTCAAGCAAGATTACTATTCGCTTCTTCGCTTCGCTTTCGAACCTTTCGGTAACACTACGCACCTGGCAGGGAAAGGAACATTTTTATCCCATGCCCCATATAGGCAACGGTTGTTACGAGGTGGAGATAAAGCTTCCCGATAAACCCGCCCTATTTTGGTATGATTTTACCATAGCGGATTCAAAAGGCAATATAAGCTACTACGGTAATGCGCATGATGGGCTGGGCGGTGAAGGCACCGTATACAGCCATAAACCTCCATCATTTCAGATAACCGTTTACGATGAAAAATATATGCCTCCCGCCTTCCTAAGAGAAGGCACTATGTATCAGATATTCCCTGACCGCTTTCATAGGACACATATGCCAAAAAGCAATAGGAAAGATGTAATTCTCCATAAAAACTGGGGCGACACTCCCCTTGTAATACCCGACTCCAGGAGCGGCGATAACACCGCCTTTGACTTTTTCGGCGGAAACCTAAAGGGCATAGAAGAAAAATTGCCCTACCTAAAGGACCTTGGCATAAGCATAATATACCTAAACCCCATTTTTAAGGCTAGGAGCAACCATCGCTACGACACCGGCGATTATATGCAGATAGACCCTATCCTCGGCACCGAGGAAGACTTTTCTTCCTTGTGCGATAGCGCCGAAAAGCTCGGCATGCGTGTAATTATCGACGGCGTGTTCAGCCATACGGGAGAGGACAGCGTATACTTCAATAGATACGGAAACTACGATTCCGTAGGCGCATACGAGAGCAAAGATTCTTATTACTACTCTTGGTACGCTTTCCGTAAATTCCCCGATGAATATGCCTGCTGGTGGAACATACCCACACTTCCCGAGGTAAATAAACACGACACTACTTTCCAAAACTTTATAATGTCGGAAAAAGGTGTCGCAAGGCACTGGATTAATAAAGGCGCTGCTGGCTGGCGGCTTGATGTGGCGGATGAACTCCCCATGGATTTTTTAAGAAAGCTAAGGAAATCCGTAAAACAGGAAGACGAAAACAGCATACTACTTGGCGAAGTATG
>JGI24712J26585_10000104_pt1 | contig 64719 bp, 52 predicted proteins | sample BioPla3DNA2_FD_26585 | JGI IMG/M metagenome (IMG submission 26585) | reverse complement strand
TTCTTAAAAACTTTTTTACCCAATTTAGTTCCAGTCGGTCTTTTTGACCACCTGCAAACCCTTATTTTACGGGCTTTTCTCCTTTTATTTAACTACTCCCACTCAATTGTTGCAGGTGGTTTACTTGTTATATCATAAACAATCCTGTTTATATGCTTAACCTCGTTTACAATTCTATTTGATATCTTTTCTAATAAGTCATAGGGAATACGAGCCCAATCTGCTGTCATAAAATCTGTAGTAGTAACTGCTCGAAGTGCAAGGGTATAATCATAGGTTCTTTCATCCCCCATTACTCCGACACTTCTCATACCGGTAAGTACTGTAAAGTACTGGTTAATCTCCCTATCCAAACCTGCCTTTGCAATTTCATCACGGAATATGTGGTCTGTATCTCTCAATATTTCAAGCTTTTCTTTAGTTATATCTCCAATAATTCTTATAGCTAGACCTGGTCCTGGGAAGGGCTGTCTCATAACTATATCATCGGGTATCCCAAGCTCTTTTCCAACTTTTCTCACTTCATCTTTAAAGAGATTTCTCAAAGGCTCTATTATTTCCTTAAAGTCCACATGGTCTGGAAGCCCCCCAACATTGTGATGACTTTTTATAACAGCAGCATTTCCTATACCACTCTCTATCACATCGGGATATATAGTTCCCTGAACGAGGAAATCAACTGCTCCAATTTTTTTAGCTTCAACTTCAAACACTCTTATAAATTCTTCTCCAATAATCTTTCTCTTTGTCTCAGGATCTGTAACCCCGGCTAATTTATCTAGAAATCTGTCTTCAACATTAACCCTTATAAGATTTATATCATACTGGTTTCTAAATACTTCTTCAACCTGGTCTCCCTCATATTTTCTTAAAAGACCATGATTAACAAAAATACAGGTAAGTTGTTTTCCTATTGCTTTATGAATAAGGACTGCCGCAACAGAAGAATCCACACCGCCTGACAGTGCACACAAAACCTTCTTATCTCCAACTTTTTCCCGGATTGCTTGTATTGAATGTTCTACAAAGGATGATATCTTCCAATCACCTGAACAGGAACAAATACCAAAAAGGAAATTATTTAAGATATCTCTTCCTCTTGGAGTATGAAGAACCTCAGGGTGGAACTGAACTCCATATAGCTTCTTCTCCACATTTTCCATTGCACCGATAGGACAGTTTGCAGAATTAGCAGTTTTGACAAATCCTTCCGGCACCTTATCTACAAAATAAGTATGACTCATCCAGCAAGTTGACTCCTTGTCGATACCTTTAAACAAGCCACTTGTTACATCAAAACTAATATCTATTTTTCCATACTCACGGGAATCAGCCTTTTTAACCTCTCCGCCCAACATATAGGTCATAAGTTGCATTCCATAGCATATACCCAAAACCGGTATACCTAATGAAAATACCTCTTTATCACATATTGGTGCATTGGGATCTAGTACAGATGCAGGGCCTCCTGTAAAAATTATTCCTTTAGGCTTCATTGACTTTATTTTATCTATAGAAGAGTTATAAGGTATTACTTCACAATATACATTCGCTTCTCTAACTCTTCTTGCTATAAGCTGATTATACTGTCCTCCAAAATCAAGAACCAAAACTAATTCATTATTCAAAATAACAACTCCTTCAATAAATATGATGTCTAATTATATCTAAATTTTCTGCCCAATGCAAAACAAAAATTATATAGATGTGCATATTCAAAAACGCACCAGATTATTTCAACAGCTGAATTTCTACGGCTAAGAGAAGGTTTAGTTACTTTAGTGCTTTACCATTGAGATAATCAAACTTCTTTCCTTGGTATCTTACCTCACCTTCCATTTTTTTCTCGATCAAGTCATGCAATTTCCACCAACTCATCCCCCAGTTACAAAACAGGCTTCGTTCCTCAGGGGCCCGACCAATAAGTCTTTGGATTACTATTGCCGGATCAAGATATTCCAAAAACGATATCGCTCTTTCAATATATTCTTCATACGGGACAGGTACAATTTCCCCCTTTAAATATCTGTCACCCAATTCAGTACCTTTAAGGATATAAAGTGAATGGCATTTTACCTGATTAACCCTAAGGGCTGATAATATCCGTGCTCCTTCAATGGTATCATCCATAGAATCCATAGGTAGATCCAAAATATAATGGGCACAGCATTCAAGTCCATAACTTCTTATAGATAATACTGCATCAATAAATTCCGCCAAAAGGTGACCTCGGTTTAATTCCTTCAAAGCATGATAATTGACTGTTTGAAGACCAAGTTCAATCACAATATCCAACGATTTTGTTTGCTTTAATTTCCTTAAAAAATCCAAATAGTGCGAAGGTACACAATCAGGACGCGTTGATATATAAATGGCCACAATCTTCTCTTGGCAAGCTTCCAAAATATACTTTCTGAAGGCCTCAAAGGAAAGATAGGTATTTGAATAGTTCTGGAAATACGCAATAAATTTTTCCGACTTATAGTTTTCACCTATATACTTTGAGTTTTTGCTAAGCTGCTCACTTACACTCATAAAACTAGGGAGATTCTCAAAACCCGCACCCTCTTCACCACAAAAGCAGCATCCCTTTGAGCTCAATTTTCCATCTCTGTTAGGACAGGTGACGGGTAAATTCAAAGGAAGTTTATATACCTTTGTTCCATACTTATTCTTTAAATATTGAGAAAATTTATTATATAGCATTTTTTCCTTCCAATCGTGTGTTTTACAAAATTTATGTTAAGATACACTAAATTCCTTTCTCACATACAGCATTATAAACCTTCCATAGAGGTATATCTTTACTTCGGGAAATCTCCCTTAAATCCTCGTATTCCGGAGAATACTTTTTGAATTCCCCATATTTTGATACCTTTACTCTTACTTCGCCATACTTTGTATTCACTTTAACCGTCTCTCTATCCATTTTATATCTTTGAGTGAGGGTCTTTCTTATCCCCAAAGTAGTAGTTTCTTTTAGGATTATATCCACAATAAATTGCTCTTTATCCTCATCGCATAATACGGTAAGTTCTATAGCAGGGCGATTTTTTTTCATATAAACGGGGGTATAATATACATCAAGTGCCCCGACTTCAAAAAGTTTATCCATAACAAAACCAAGTATTTCAGGATTCATATCATCAATATTGGTTTTTAGCACTACTATTTCATCGGTATTACTAGTCTCCTTCATAGTTCCCATAATACATCTTAATGCATTTAAACGTCCGGTATCCCTTTTTCCCCCACCATATCCGACCTTAGTAATTTGCATTTTAGGTATGTTCCCAAAACTATGTGCAAGGCATTTTATTATACCCATACCGGTAGGGGTCACCAGCTCAGTATTTATATCCTCTACAATATAGGGTATTTTGCCGTTTGTAAGCATTTCCATAACAGCAGGTACTGGCACGGGAAGTCTGCCATGCTGACATTCAATAAAACCTGTTCCGTCATGAAGCGGCGAAGAATATACTTTTTCTATTTCAAGTAAGTCGAGGCATATAGCAGTACCTACTATATCAACAATGGAATCCACTGCACCCACTTCATGGAAATGTACCTCTTCCACCGCCATATTGTGTACTTTTGCCTCTGCAAATGCAATTTCACTAAATACTTTTTTACTGAATTCTTTTACCTTGTCACTTAAATCACTCGAATCTATAAGCTCCTCGATATCCTTAAGATTTCTAGCATGGTTATGGGTATGACTATGGTCATCGTTATGGTGATGGTCATGATGACTATGGTGATGGTCATGATGATTACTGTGTTGAAGTTCATCAATACAAGAGCTATTTTCATCAAAGTGTTGGTGTTCTTTTTGTCCATCCACATTTCCACAATCTAAATGTTCGTGGGCTTTATCATATTTAGCACAAATATCCTGTTCTAAAACAACCTTAAAATCCGTAACTGCAATTGAGTTTTTAACTATCTTCTTTATAATAAAATCATATCCCGAAAGCTTTAACTTACCCAATTCCCTTCTAAAAACTTCCTCCTCAACCCCAAGATCCATAAGTGCACCAATAACCATATCGCCACTAATACCGGAAAAACAATCAAAATACAAGACTTTCATATTATAGCATCCAACCCTTTCTAGCATTTATTAATCATCGCTGCAAGGAAACCCGCTCCAAAGCCATTATCAATATTCACTACTCCTATTCCTGTTGCACAACTGTTGAGCATGGTAAGTAATGCAGACAATCCTCCAAAATTTGCACCATAACCGACGCTTGTAGGAACAGCTATTACTGGTTTGTCAACTAACCCACTGACAACGCTAGCAAGTGCCCCTTCCATCCCTGCAACTACAACAATTACATTGGCTTTCATAATTATGTCTGTTTTGGCAAACAATCTATGTATACCCGCAACTCCTACGTCGTAAACTCTTTCAACCCATTGCCCCATTGTTTCGCAGGTAATGGCAGCTTCCTCAGCTACAGGAATATCAGAGGTTCCGGCTGTAACAACTGCAATCATCTTAGAGGATTTTTTTATATCTCTCTTTTTGATAACAACAATCCTTGCGTCCTCATAATAAACAGCATCCTCAGTTATCTGCCTTATACTTTCGAAAACCTCTGCTGACGCTCTAGTAGCCATTATATTATTATTCTTTTGCATCAACTTATCAACAATCATCTTGATTTGTTCATTGGTCTTGCCCTGACAGTATATAACCTCAGGATAACCATTTCGTATGTTTCTATGGTGATCCACCTTTGCAAAACCCAAATCTTCAAAAGGTAAGCCTTTAAGCTCATGCAAAGCTTCATCTACACTCAATTTACCGCTCTTCACATCCTCGAGCATATTTTTTAAAACATCCGAATTCATGATCTATCACCACTTTCAACTTTACTTGAACTCTATACTTCAAGCAAGTTAATTAATCTTTCAACATCCTCTTTACAAAGACTTCCCCTTTGTAATGCAATTTCAACCGTTTCTCTTCCAAGTAATCTATATACAGTTTCAAATTGAGGAACTTCCTTCTTGAGTGCATCAATATGCTTTGCTACAACTTTATAATCTCCTCTAGATATAGGTCCTGTCAAAGCATTTTTATGCCCAAGCATCTCAATATTGTCTACGGTGTTTTGTAAAAGAGGTAAGAAAGCACTAGTTGCAGCATCCTCCTCCATACCAACTTTTATAAGCAACTGATGCATAATATGAAAAAGTGTAACGGTATAATTTGATATAATACATGCTGCCGCATGATATAAACTTTTTTGCTCTTTATTTATTGGAATAACTCTTCCCTTAAGCTTGTCTGCTATCGTATCAACGAATTTTAATGCTTCAGCACAACCTTCAAAGCCAAAAAAACAATGAAACAGCTTTTGCCAGCCATTATCCCTGTCTGCAAAAGTCTGTATAGGATGGAAAGAACCTGTTAATGCTCCTAAGTCTTGCAAAGGCTTTAGTACCTCTGAAGTTAAAGCCCCACTTAAGTGTAGGAAAATTTTCTTTTCAATTACCTCTCTATCTATACAATACGCAATTTTTGAAGCAATACTATCGATAGCATTATCTGGTACTGACAAAAAAACAACCTCAGCATTTTGAACAGTTGCTTCAATACTGTTTTCCCTTTCAATATCAAGTTTATCACAAAGTAATTTACTTGATTGCTCATTTTTACTATAAACCCCACAAATACAAAATCCCGTCTTGTTAAGAGCGATAGCTAAAGCACTACCTAGCTTTCCTGCACCTATTATTCCTATATTCATTTTAAAAACTCCTCCTAGTTAAGCTAAGCGAGCTAACATTTTTAATCATACCACAATTGAAAATTTATATACAACCTTCAATATGACCTTAGATAAGACCATATTTTGCAAATGCAACTTGGCACATGTATTGTTTATGCATCTTTCGAGCGAAGTGAAAGAGTCAAATACGGAGGGGCTCGATGCCCCATAGTTTTTATTTAATCACCGAATTAATTAAAAAAACATCTGTCAAGTTACTAATGTATTTCACTTATTTTACAATATGTTTAAAAACATTGTCTAGCACTCTTTCTTCTGATATCATAACTTATATATGTTTGGTGGTCTATAATAGTAGAAATAATAGTACGATATACTCTTAAATAAAGTCATTCTGAAAATTGTAAATTATTTTTTGTTATCATCAAAAATACAAATATCTTTACATATTGAGGTTAAGCTACTATGAAAAAAATATTCGTTTTAGTCTTTATTGCATTATTTTCTATTATATTTTCAATTAATACATTTGCCAGTAGTCAGTTAAAGCTTTTTTATGACAACAGGTTTTTTAACTTGAGCCAGGAAATAATTACTCAAGGCAATGAATACTTTATCAACGCAAAAGAACTTAATGCTGTCATTGGCACGAGTTGCAAAATAGATTTGGTCGAAAGAAGCCTTACCATAAAAATAGGGGATTTGACTACAGAACATGATATAAAAAGCTATGATTATACAATACTAGATGCTTCGTCTATTTCTCATAATTCTCCAGAACTAATCAACAAACAAGTATATCTTCCTTTCAATTTAGTGGCAGAACTATATAGTGTTAACATTAAATATGACAAAAAAGCTAATATGCTTTATTTATTTCCTATAGACACTAGGATAGATACTTTTACCAATGCCAAACATAACTATACTCTTTCTATTCCTGAAAATGTATATCTTGAACTTAATGGATCCTACGATAGTTTTGATTCTAGTTCAATATCAATAATTAGTGAAAATAGTTCTTTCTCAGCTTCCATTATTTGTGATTCTGTAAACAATACTACTATCAAAAACATGAGATTTTTATTGTCCGACTATATTTCTCCTAACGACTATATATTTGATAGAATTGTGGAATACAAGCAGAGTTACTTTAGGTCACTTATGGATTCTTACAAGAATGAATTTCTTTTCGGAAATCTAGACAAAGATTTAAGTGAATCAAATATAAAAATTATACGTGACTATTCGGAGGAATTGTTTGGACAAAATTCAAACATTATTTTGTTTAACACCATAAGTTCAAATAAATTTACAAGTACAGAAGATACGAATTTATTCATTACAATACCCTCTTATGAAAATGAAACAATTTACTCTTTGACTTTTTCCATGGAAAAAGGGACACTAAATGACCAAAATATCAATAATATAATTCAGATAATAAAAGGTCTAAATATAGCAAACCTCACTAAACAAGAAAATGTACCAGAAATACTTTTTGACCAAACTTCAATAGCAACTGCCAACATAGGTATTTACCCAAACTTGCAAACCGCTGAGAAGGAGTATACCGTTTTAGAAGATACTTTAAACTCTTTTAGAATAAAATACCCAGAAAGTTATATACCTTATTTACAAAACAGCTTTATTGATAACCACAGCTACCGTAGTTTTAAAATTAACCATAACAGTTCCTTTTCTATCACAGTAGAACACTTAACAGGAAAATCCGATAGAATTTCGAGTAAAATTGATTCCCTCAAATCCTTTTACCGCAATAAAATTACTGTTATAAATGAAAGAAACGAACATATTAACGGCAAAGAGTATACAATCTTAAATTATGAACTTGATAATACCTACACCAAGGAGTTTGTAACTAACTACTATATAATTAAGGGATTACGCCTTTACACAATACAACTCAATTGTCTAATGCTAAAACCTACAGAAGATGTTATTAGTGAGTTTAAAAATATAGTAGCTTCTTTTGAATTTATAGAATCTCAAAACAAGAAAGAAATAATCAAACCTATCTCTTTTGTTAAATATACGAATGAACGAGATGGGTATTCAATATTCTATCCTGATGATTGGAGCTTTCAAGATAGTTCTCAGGACATTAACTATGACTTTATCGAAATTACCAATCCAAATTTTTCAGGTCCTTTGAGTATTTATATAAATGAATCGGAATACACCTCAAACCTTACTACTATAGAATTACTAAGATACACATCGGGCTATGATTCGAGCCTTGAAAAGTATTTTAAAAACTACAAAACACCTTATGCAAACAAAACTTATAAACTACTCAATAGCAATGTAACAACTAATGACGATATAACAATAATTTACAAACTGGTTAATTATATCGATGAAGGTGACCGATATAAAATGTGTTACTCCATCGATCTTATAAGAAACAAAAAAATCAATTCCCTCTTTATCTCTACTAGTGAATATTTATTTCAAGACGGTGTTTTAGCTGATAAAGATTTAAATTATATTTTGGAATACATGACGAAAAGCTTCAGTATTGAAGAAACGCAAAGCAATCTCTTTGCTAGCAAAGAGAGGAACAATAAAATATTATTTATTGAAAACTTTTTCAAGAAAGCTTATGGAGACTCCACCACTGTCACCTTTGCGAAAAATTTAACTTCTGAAAAAGACGTTCTTGTTTATTTAAGCGGCACTGATAAAGCTGGAGCCTATAGACTTAATTACGACTACAACAATAGAAAGCTCTATATCGTTGCCCGTGTTTTAAACGATGATATTGTGAAATATTCAGAGAAAAAAATGATGGATATGCTAAAAACGAAGTACGTTCATAGAATTTCAATAAATAGTGAGGATATGATTATAAATGTCAGATATTCAAATACGCCTGACTCTACCCCTGTAAACAGGTCATATTATATTCTTGTTAATCCTTCAAGAAAAGGATACAGCATTGATTTTGTAGCAAAACTTAATGTTGAAGTTGTAAGAGACAGCTGCAAGACTTTTCTGGAAAACTATCTACTGACAGACGTTGAAATAAGTTTTCCAAAATACTACAACTACACAAATGAGAATTTGAATAAATATTATTTTGAGAAACGAATTATTCCGATATTCGCAGAATTTGACGGACAGTCAGGGTATTTTTACCTAGAAATTGATCCCTTGACTAATTCTGTGAAAATACTGGAATATATATCAATGGTATCTTTAAAAGAAAAAATTGAAGAACACTATTTCTTAATTGACCCAAGCATAACTGTTCTAGATTTTCAAAATGTTAACTCCAATAATTTCTCTTTTAATGTATCATTAAGCTCTGCAAAGAATACTCAGTCAAAGGAAGTATTATATATGTATTACGATCAGGAAGTGCTCTTCCTAGCTAAAGATCCTTATTTCTTAGGAATCTCTTCGCAGTGATGTTTTGCAAAAAGGTCTTAATTGTAAAAGCCTTTAAATATGTAAAATTCTATATTAAAGCAGCTTCCCCCTCGTTTGAAAGAGGCGAAAGCTGCTGTCCAATGGCATACTACATTTTCTACGATAAGGCAGACCAATCCTTCAACTAACCCACATAAAATAGAAAAGAGCCCTATAAATTATGACGCTGAATTACAATGTATTAAATATGAGTTTATAAAACCATCTAAATCTCCATCCATAACATTATCTACGTTTATTTGCTCATAATTTGTTCTATGATCCTTAACAAGAGTATATGGACAAAAAACGTATGACCTTATTTGACTTCCCCATGCAATCTCCATTTGAATACCCTTTAAGTCTTCTATCTTCTCCTTCTGTTCTCGTTCCTTAAGCTCAACAAGCTTTGATTTTAACATCCTCATTGCAGTATCCTTATTTTGGAACTGAGATCTCTCAGTCTGGCAAGCTACAACTACTCCCGTTGGAATATGAGTGATTCTTACAGCAGATTCTGTTTTGTTGATATGCTGCCCCCCCGCACCACTAGCGCGATAGGTATCAATTCTCAAATCTTCGGGACTTATATTTATTTCCACATCATCACTGAGCTCTGGCATGACATCACAAGAAGCAAAAGATGTGTGTCTCCTACCTGAAGAATCAAAAGGAGAAATTCTTACAAGTCTGTGCACGCCTTTTTCAGACTTCAAGTATCCATAGGCATTCTCACCGATAACATTAATGGTAACACTTTTAATTCCCGCCTCATCACCATCGAGGATATCCAAAATCTTAACAATAAAGCCTTTACTTTCAGACCAACGGGTAAACATCCTAAGGAGCATCTGAGCCCAATCCTGTGCTTCAGTTCCTCCAGCTCCAGCATGAAGCGTCAGTATTGCATTATTCTTATCATATGGACCTGTTAGCAAGGTTTCTAATCTCAATGCTTCAAAATCCATTTTAAACTTCTTAAAACTCTCCTCAACTTCAGAGAATACGCTATCATCATCCTCTTCCATTCCAAGCTCACATAATGTTCTAATATCTTCCCACTCTTGAGTAAGCCCGTTATATCTTTCAAGCTTCTCTTTCATAACTTTAATTTTTTGCAATATCTTTTGTGAATTCTCAACATCATTCCAAAAATCCGGTTCAGAAGCTTTCTGTTCTAGCTCTTCAATATCGTTACTCACTCTAGCGATGTCAAAGAGAAGCCCCCATTTCCTTTAAAGCATTCCCAAATCCATCCACCTCTAATTTTATCTGTTCGAGTTCTAACAACTTTACCAACTCCTTAAAAAATTTATTGTTCCTAATTGTATAAGAATATATTAATAAATAACTGGTCAATCACTATTTCAATAATATTTACATCTATCTAATCATAAATTCTTAACTTGAAGACTTATTATTCTTAATACTTTCTAATAAAGGTTTTAAAACTTCAACTGGAAGCCCTGCCTCTTGTATTTCTTTTGCAAGCCTAATATATTCAATACTGCTTTCCTTAACAATCCACTTTCGAATTTCATTATCGAAAACATCTAAGGTTTGTGTGATTTCTTCAGTCTTATCCGCCTCTTTTTGCTGATTTACCTCAATAAAATAAAGTTCTTTTTCTTTTTCATAAGTTTCAGGCGTATTATAATGATAAAAAAACGAGTCCCTTACTTTTGCATATTTAGCAAGGATTTTAATAGTACCTACAAAAGGCATTCTTTCTCCCTTTGCGTACAACTCCAACATATCGGGAAATATTAATGCACCCACTTTAGCACTAATATCCTCAGAAAGTTCCCTATAAGTAAAATTTCCTTTTATCAAATCAATATTATTTCCCACCGTTAGTGCATTTAAATCTCTGCAATTTGCTCTTCCTAAAATATAGTCGATAGAAACTCCAAAATAATCCGCAAGCTTTTTGAGTATTTCATAATCAGGTTCTCTTTTAGCAAGTTCATAAGATGCTACCGCCTGACGCGTAATGCCTAAATAGTCAGCTATATCTTTTTGAGATAACCGACTTTGTTCTCTAAGTTGTTTAAGCATCGACGCAAAAGACATTTTTTCCACCCCAAAAATTAATTTTAGTATATTTTACCTATAAATTTATAATAATGCAACAATTTGATTACATTTTTTTGTATTTTATTATTGACAGCAACAAAATGTTGCTATAAAATATGTATGAAGTCAAAGGAAATGCTTTGCAAAATTATTTTATCATAGTGAAACGCTAATATACAAGTTTTTGTTATAAATAAATTAAAAACATGGCCATGATTTATAAATAACTTTAGTTTTTAATGGAGGTCGGTGCCTTGAGCAGAATTGAAAATCTCAGAGAGAAGTTGTACGATGTTATGGATCATGGTGACGGCTGTGAAATATTAGCTACCAGCCAGGAGCTTGATACACTGATAGTTCTTTATATGAAGCTCCAATTGAGCACCAGAACAGAGTGTTACTTGTAATTTTTATTACAAGCTAAAAAATGTAGCGCTACAATTTATTAGTTATCCTGCACAATTTTATATATACATCTTGAATTCGTACTATAAATTATAGTACGAATTTTTTTATGGCTTTTGCAACTCCATCTTCGTCATTTGTAAGTGTAACAAAATCACAAATATCTTTAATCCAATCCTCTGAATTTCCCATTGCCACACTAAACCCAGCATATTTAAGCATTGGACAATCATTTTCATTATCGCCAATTGCAAGTATTTCTTCTTGATTAATAGAAAACATCTGGGAAATAATTTCCAAAGCCTTACCCTTGCTAACACCTCTATTTAAAACTTCAAAATTATCATAATTTGAACTAACTATATCAATAGTTTCAACACCTTCAACAACATTTCTAACCTTAAGCAGATCCTTTGAGTCTGATGACATTACAACAATTTTAGCAGGTTTTTGAAAACTCTTATCTATTATGTCTTTTACCGACTCGACCACCTTCACATCAATACGGAAATCACTTCTTAAATCCTTGCTGCTTATCATATAGTGCAAGGCTGCATAATCTAGCTTTTCAGCATACATAACATCATCTACATAAGTATGAAAGTAAATATTATATTTATGTAGTATATCTATGACTTTGAAGCAATCTTCCTTAGAAAGCAGGTTAGAATAATACACTTTATCAGTTTTTACGTCTTTTATAACTGCACCATTACAGACTACCATCGGTTCTTGCAAAGATAGCTGCTGGGCAAATATTTTTGCTCCGGAATAAATCCTACCGGAGCAAATTATGACCTTTATACCCTTTTCCATAGCTAATTTTATGTATTTTTGGTTTTCTTCCGAAATTTCTTTATTTGAATTAAGTAAAGTACCATCAAGATCTATGGCTAACATTTTATACATTTTAATCTTCCTCATTTATTCCTTTCTACAAATCTATTTATCCTTTTTAGAGCTTCAACTATATTTTCCATTGAATTAGAATAACAGACTCTGACAAACCCTTCTCCACTATCACCAAAAGCTACTCCCGGTACAACAGCTACTTTTTCTTGCATCAATAAGTTTTCACAAAATTCACTCGAGCTCATTTTAGTAGACTTTATGCAAGGGAACATGTAAAATGCACCAAAAGGTTCAAAACAATCAAGCCCTGCCTCTCTAAAGCCATCTAGCATAACTCTCCTTCTTCTGTTGTATTCCCGTCTCATAGCCTGTACATCTCCATCACCATTTCTAAGAGCTTCTATAGCTGCATATTGAGCCGTTGTAGGAGAGCACATAATAGCGTATTGGTGTATCTTGTACATTGCAGCAATTAAGTCGGGATGACCACATGCATATCCAAGTCTCCAACCTGTCATTGCATATGCTTTTGAAAATCCGCTTATATAAATGGTTTTGTCCTTCATTTCAGGATAACTTGCTATCGAAACATGGTCACCCTCATAGGTAAGTTCTGAGTATATTTCATCCGAAAGCACTATTATATCTTTTTCTCTTAATACCTCAACAATTTTATCTAGGTCTTCCTTTGTCATTATTGCCCCAGTTGGATTGTTCGGAAATGGTAATATAACTACTTTAGTTTTTGGCGTTATGGCCTCTTGCAAAAGCTCAGGTGTTAGTTTGAACTCATCTTCATCTCTTAGATTAATTATAACTGGCTTTGCACCTGTTAAAGTTATACAAGCTTTATAAGCTACAAAACTGGGCTCTGGAAGTATTACCTCATCTCCCGGTCCCACAAGTGCTCGTAGTGCAAGGTCAATTGCCTCACTTCCCCCAACCGTTGCAATAACTTGGGTTTTAGCACAATAATCTAAGTCATATCTTCTCTTTAAATACTTACAAATTTCTTCACGCAGCTCCATAAAACCAGAATTCGGAGAATAGTGAGTATGACCCTTTTCCAGAGAATATATACCAGCCTCCCTTACACGCCACGGTGTAACAAAATCCGGCTCTCCAATACTCAAAGATATAGCATCTTTCATCTCATTTACCAAATCAAAAAATTTCCTAATTCCGGAAGGAGGCAAATCCCGAACTATCGGTAATAGCATATCCTTCATATTCATAATACCACTGCCTCCCTATCATCCTTATAATCCTCTTCAAATATAACTCCCTTATCCTTGTATTTTTTTAATACAAAGTGAGTGGACGTACTAAGTACCGAATCTAATGGAGAGAGTTTTTCAGCAACAAACAAAGCAACTTCTTTCATTGTTTTTCCTTCAACAATTACTGTCAAATCAAATCCACCAGACATTAAATAGCATGCTTTTACCTCTGGGAACTTATAAATACGTTCTGCTACTTTATCAAACCCCTGCCCTCTCTGAGGAGTAACCTTTACTTCTATAAGAGCTATTACATTTTCTTTAGAAGTCTTTTCCCAGTTAATCATTGAGGTATACCCCAATATAACACCCTCGTCTTCGTATTTTTTTATAGCAGTTCTAACTTCTTCAACACTTCTGTTTAGCATAACAGCTATATCTTCACACGTTGCTCTGCTATTCTTCTCTAAAATCTCTAAAATCTCTTCCATAATAAAAGCCCTCCTCGCTTAATTTATTATATATTCTATGCTTAATATAGATTATATCCATTATCTCTCATCAGTATTTCTTAATATTTTTAAAGAAACAAAAGAAAAACTACGGGACCTCGAATCCCTTCGTTTTTGTTTCTTTCACTTCGTTCGAAAGAAATGAAATAAAAAACTTCTTCCCCCTATGAAAGGGACGAAGAAGTGTTCGCGTTACCACCCTAATTAACACCATAACGGTGTTCTCTCAATTCAATATCAATTCAAGAACAATACACAAAACTTAAATTAATACTGACCCTTTGTAACGTAAGGAAACGTCATCCTCTATTATCGAACTGCTAACTAAAGCAATTACCATTTCTCAAGGTGAGACTTCAGGGCTGCCTTCTACATTGTCCTTTGCCGACCTTTCACCTTATATCGGCTCTCTTTTGTAAAGTCAAATGTATACTCTTCCCTGTCATCGTCTTTAATATATTAAGTTATTTACACTATAGAAATACTGCTTAAACTATAAACAACAATTGCATAGTTTTTTATTAAAAACAATTATACTAAACAAAATAGCAAATTACAATATAATATTTTATTTTCTATTTGCTTTATAAATTGCAAGTTAAAGCGATAGTAAAATTGCATTATGTAAATATCGTCACTATTTTTCTTCGGATGAAGCTTTATTAGTAAGCCCTTCCATCAGCTCAGTAAGAATGTCTACAGACTCATCCTCAGAGACTTTATCTTCTGTGTTATTGTTATAGGCATTAGTCACTTCTTCCGCAGAATCATATATATTGTCAAGTTCTTGTTCATACTTTTTAAGAACTTTTATAACATCTTGCTTTAGGAATTTAATCTCTTGCTTAATATCTACTAACTTCTCTCTTTCCTTTTCAGTTAATTCGGAAAGTTTCTTTCTTTCTTCATGAGATTGATTCCTTGCTTCATCTATTATTGTTTCAGCTTTTTCTTGAGCTTTTATCAAAACATCGGCAATCTTTACCCTATCTTCCCCAACTTGATCTGTCTTTCTTGCGATGTCCTCATATTTGATGCGAAATTCTCTGCATTGGTTTTTTAAATCGGCTATTTCGTTTTCTTTCTCCTTAAGTTTATCATCAAATTCTCTGAGTATTTTTTCAATATAAGAATTAACATCTGACTGCTTAAAACCAAAAAGAGACGTTCCAAATCTTTTTTCTCCAGCCATTTTGGATCCTCCTATTAATAAAAACATAGTTATTAATTAATCTTGTTTACATTTAATATATTCAATACTACTTGCCAAATTCCTTCTTTCTTATAAAAAAAAGATACAAAATGTTTGTTTAAGGTATTTTTTAAAAAATATCATTAGTCAGTAAACATAGTGACAATCCTATAAAATCAGCTTTTTTTGAAACACCCTTTGACCAGTTGTTTTTTTGGAATAGCCCAAGGTAAAGAAAGCAATAATAAAACTGCAATGCGGTTCTCTTATTTGTAACCGTAAGCAGTTTTATTTCCCAAATTATTTATATTCTTTTAGATTAAATATATATAAAACCTTTATATATGTTTGTCGATTAAAGATGTTAACTCAGTTTTCGTTCTTGCTCCAATAACTTTCTCAACCACCTCGCCATCTTTAAATATCATAATTGTAGGAATACTCATCACTCTAAACTTAGCAGCAAGCTCGCCTTCATCATCTACGTTCAATTTTGATATTTTAGCTTTCCCTTCATATTCGTCTGCCAACTCATCCACTATTGGACCCACTGCTCTGCAAGGTCCACACCATGGAGCCCAAAAATCTACTAAAACTACCTTATCAGACTTCAACACTTCATCTTCAAAATTATCCTTACTAATAATCATTACATTTTTATTAGCCATAATTAATCCTCCTACTCAGGTATTATTTTAATACATTTACATTAAACTATTTCTTTATATCTACCCATATCCAGATTTAGAAAACATTAATCTACAAATCTCAAAAATTTTTGTATTGTATCTAATAGTTCGTCTAAAGCAAGTTCCTCGCTACCATTCTTTAAAGCACTTTCCAGGCAAGTTTTGGAATATCTTTGAAGAATTATACCCCCAACCTTGTTTATCGCAGCTCTTGCAGCTGCCACCTGAGTGAGAATATCAACACACTGCTTTTCCTCATCAATCATTCTTTGTATTCCTTTTATTTGCCCTTCGACTCTTTTTAACCTTTTAAGAATATCCTCTTTAGAATTTCTGCTCTCTTTATCCGATATATTTTCCATAATAATACCTCCTATACTCCGTATGGGTATAAAATAATTATAACCGGTTTTTTGTTAAATTTCAATATTATTCTTCTTTAAAAGTATTTTCTCAGCAGAATCTAAAGGATACCCATGAAATTAGCACCTTCGGGCGAACTCTCAAAATGCAAATTCCTATACTATATACTATCAAGTTATTTCCATAACATCTAAGGTTTTATGCAATCGTTCGAATAGTAATCCCGCAACGAACCACGCTGGAGCATAATCAATTCTTACGAGATTGTCAATGGCAAAAGGACCTGAGTAATACCAAGGATACACACCTAAAATATTAAACAAAATCAAACCACTTGTATATTCTATACCCCATATAATCACAACCCATAGCAGGCCTCTAATCATCCACCTCCAATTACATAATATATCATGAATGGGTTCTAGAAACACAGCACAACCATATATTAAGAACATCCATAGGTTTGTATACCCTTGTAGTGCCAGATTACCCGTTATCAACGAATGCATTCCTGTCCAAAATATTTCTATACTCCACCCTACAAATCCATAAATAATAAATCTTTTCATCATAGTCTTATTTTAAACAAAATACAAAATTTTAGTATTACAATATTTTCATTTCATTTGAAATACTCACAATAAAACCTCTAGTATAAATGCCTTGATTTTGTAACTCAATAATAAAATGTATAAATTTTATGCTTGTTGCCTACTATAGGTATTATATTTTTGAAACATCATAAACAAAACCGATTTCTCTTTATTTGATTTGATGAATAAAAAGGAAACAAATAAATTTAGTATTTATTAGGTAAATGTGCATGAATCATCATAATATATAACAAGAAAATATGAATTTTATAATTTTTTTATAAAAACTACTACCAAATATATAAATTTTGTGATATCATCTTTGATAAGAGTCTAGGTAATCTTATCCAAAATTTTTTATTAACGTTTTTTTGTACTAATTTACTCTATTTATTATTTATTATTTGGTTTTAGTATTATATTGAACTCAATTAGCATTTTGCTTTCTTTTAGCACATTTAAAGTAAGCTTATGCGATAAGTTTCATATGCTTTTTGGTAATTGAGATTTATGTAATAAAATATTTTGCATTTTTTTTAGTAAGAACGTAATAAAATATTTATGTTATTTATTATTAAAAAAAGGATAATAATATAGCATATAATCAAATGGAGGGTGCCTATGTATCTATTTGGAAAGATTAGTGTAACAGCAGTAATACCGGAGGAATTGTCTAAATTAAAGGACATTGCCTATAATCTATGGTGGTCATGGAATTCGGATGCTATTGACTTATATAGAGAAATCGACCTTGCCTTATGGGAAAAGCTTGATAAAAATCCCGTTAGATTTTTGAAGGAAGTAAGTCAGGCAAAACTTGAAGATAAGGTTAATGATCCGGATTACATGGAAAGATATAGGAATATCGTAAAAAGCTATGATTCTTATATGGAGGAAACCGACACTTGGTTTTCGAGAACTCATCCCGATAAGAAAGATCATATGGTCGCATACTTCTCCGCTGAGTATGGTCTTAACGAAGTTTTACCTGTATACTCGGGCGGACTTGGTGTGTTGTCTGGAGATCATTGTAAATCTGCTAGCGACCTTGGTATACCGTTCACTGCCATCGGACTCTTCTATAAGCAGGGCTACTTTAGTCAGCATATAAACAGTGAAGGTTGGCAGGAAACCATATTTAACGATCTGAATATTTCTAATCTTCCGGTTAAACCTGCCCTAAACGAAAATGGAGAGCAAGTTCAAATAAGCGTAGAACTTCCCGGTAGAGTTGTACACGCTAAAGTTTGGCAAGTCAAAGTAGGGCGTGTTAATTTGTACTTAATTGACACTGATGTTGAGCAAAACAACCCTCATGACAGAGCTCTGACCGCGAGGTTATACGGAGGAAATCAGGAAACAAGAATTCAGCAGGAAATCTTCCTTGGTATAGGTGGAGCAAGAGTGCTTGATGCTTTAAAAATAAAAGCCACTGTGTTCCATATGAATGAAGGACACTCGTCCTTTTTGGGGCTTGAATTGATACGAAGACTTGTGCAAGATAAAAAACTGCCCTTTAACCATGCTAAGGAAGTTGTATCATCTTCCCTTATATTCACAACCCATACCCCTGTCCCTGCAGGAAATGACGTATTTCCTCTTGAAATGATAGACAGATATTTTGGTAATTATTGGCCATCATTAGGTATAAGCCGACATGAATTTCTCGATCTCGGTCTTAAAATTGGTGACCATCAAAACTTTAATATGACTGTTCTTGCATTAACCCTTGCAGGACAGAAAAACGGAGTTAGTGAACTTCATGGTGCAGTATCTCGGAATATTTTCAAAAATGTATGGCCTGGTATTCCAGAGGACGAAGTGCCCATTGGTCACATTACAAACGGTATTCATACACTTACCTGGTTATCGCCAAGTATAAAATTCTTATACGACCAGTATCTTGATAAGAACTGGAAAGAAAACTTGTATGATGACAGAGTATGGGATGATGTTGATAAAATTCCCGACGAGGACCTTTGGAAAACTCACTGTGTTCTAAAGACTAAAATGATTGGTTTTATAAGGGAAAAACTAAAACAGCAAAGAATCGCAAATGGTGAATCTATTGAAAGCATCAGACAAGTTGATTCTCTATTGGACTCAAACGCTCTAACAATAGGCTTTGCTAGAAGATTTGCCACCTATAAAAGAGCTAACCTGATATTCAGAGATTTAGCAAGAATTCAAAGATTGCTAAACGACCCGAATAAACCTATGCAAATAATTTTTGCCGGTAAAGCCCATCCTGCAGATGGTCCTGCCCATGAAATCATTAAGCATATTAACGACATTGCAAAGCAGGAAGGATTTGTGGGAAAAGTTATACTTGTTGAGAATTATAATATGACCCTTGCAAGAAACATGGTTCAAGGAGTTGACATTTGGCTCAACAACCCTAGAAGACCTCTTGAAGCAAGCGGTACGAGCGGTCAAAAGGTGTGTATAAACGGTATTATAAACTTTAGTGTGTTAGATGGATGGTGGTGTGAAGGATACAACGGCAAAAACGGTTGGTCCATTGGTGATGACACCTTCTATGACAATGAACACTATCAAGATAATGCTGACAGTGAATCAATTTATAATACACTTGAAAAGGAAATCCTGCCACTTTTCTTTGATAGAAATGAAAAGGGAGTTCCAGAAAAATGGGTAGCTATTATGAAAGAATCTATAAAAAGTAATACAGGTTTGTTTAGCACTCATAGAATGGTTCAGGATTATACAAATAAGTACTATATAACTTCCATGGATAGAGTTAATAAAATTATATCTAGCAACTACAAGTGCTCTATTGACCTATCAATTTGGAAGGCACAGGTTGAAAAATTCTGGCCTCAGGTTCAGATATTAGCAGACAAATCAGCTAATGAACTTAAGGAGAAGAACTTTATATCCGGTGAAAATATCAAAATAAACGCTGCCGTTTATCTCGGTGGTTTAGATCCTTCAAGTGTTAAAGTCCAAGTATACTATGGAGGAATAGGAAAAAATAACAGCATTGAAAATCCTGAAGTAATAGACATGAGCCTTGAAGGAAAAGTTGATGAAGGCACTTATAATTATACTGCTAACGTTAAACTTTTCGAAGGCGGAGAATACGGCTATACCTTCAGATTATTACCACATCACCCTGATTTGCTTAATCCGTTTGATATGGCATTAATTAGGTGGATAGTTCAATAGTATTTAATTCTTCATAATTTTCTTAATTTAAAGAGTGTTGTCAAACTAGGAGTAACTAGAAGACAGCACTCTTTTTATATTTAGGTATAATATTCTGTCTTTTACAAAAAATATGAGTATCTAAAAAATTTCTATACAATCAAGCTAGGAGTCGTAAAGTGAAAAAATACGAAAAAAAAGCAATAAAATTGACAAATAAAAAAGGAGACAAAAAACAAAAAGCTGTTGATATAAAGAATAATCCTGTGCGTCCATCCGAAGCTCAAAACCGGATAGTCTTTACTACAATAGACGATAATTTCGGATTCTTAACTAGTATATTAGGTGAAAGCATTGGATTAACTCAAACAAAATACGATATTTTTGAAGGCAATGCACAAGTGGGTATATCTTACATACAAAATAACATTGACATGAATATGATTAGCAGCTATATAGTAAAGCCACTGATTAAATGCAAAGCCGACTTTCTAATTGATGCAAACCAACTACCGGTAATACTACAATCAAAACTTATTCATGTACCTGACGTAACAAAAAGCAAAGAAATGAACCAGATTGTATCTGGTTTATTAACTGGTTATGCTATTGTTTTTTTAGAGGGTATAAGCGAAGCTCTTTTGGTGGGATGTAAAAAAGCTGATTTCAGAGCTGTTGAAGCTCCAAACAACGAAGTTACAGTTTTAGCTTCTATGGATTCCTTCACTGAAGACCTTGAAACTAACTGCAGCATGGTTAGTAGAAGACTAGTAACTCCTGACCTTCACTTTGAAGAATATAAAGTTGGAAAACTATCTAACACAAAAGTAATGCTACTTTGGTTTGATGGTATATCTAATCAAAAAGTTGTGGAAGAAATACAAAGACGTATATCGGATATTGATATTGACAATATTGATGGTATAGGTGAGCTTGCTGAGCTCATTGTCGAAAAACCTTTATCCATATTCCCTAAATATAGACAAACTCAACGTCCTGACTTAGTAGCAAGAAAACTCACCGAAGGCTACACTGCAATTTTATGCAGTAACAGCCCTTTTGCCCTTATAGCTCCGCTGTTTTTCGTAGATAACTTCAAAACAATGGATGATTACTCAGAAAACTTTTTTATATCATCTTTCTTGAGATTGGTTAGGGTTTTGGCTTTTTTGCTATCTGCCTTTTTATCTGCATTATACGTTTCTTTTGTAACATATAATCAATCTATAATACCATCGACACTTGCTACAAATATTGCAACTGGCAGAGATGGAGTTCCTTTACCGACAATTGTCGAAGTACTTTTGCTTTCTTTGATTATAAGCATTATACGTGAAGCTTCTCTACGGTTGCCAGGTTCAGTAGGCTATTTTATAGGTTCCTTAGCAGCAGTAGTTATAGGTCAGTCGGCTGTTACAGCAGGTTATGTAAGTGCTTCAGTCATTATAGTAATAGCCGTATCTGCCATTTCATCCTATGCAATTTCCACCACAACAATGGTATATCCTGCAAGACTTATAAACTATTTTATGATTATAATGGCCGGCACCTTCGGAATATTCGGATTATTTAACGGCATAATTCTTATTAGCTTACATCTGGTATCAATACGTTCTTTTGGAATGCCCTACATGTATCCTCTTATTCCCTTTGATAAAGAAGCTGTAAAAGATTCAATTATACGTGCACCTCTAGCAAATATAAAAAAACGTCCAGGTATATTAGTTCATAATAACCCTTACAGGACAGGTAATAGCTCAAAAAGCAAGTAGAAAGGAGAAACATATTATGCCGCAAAATGCAAAGCTTACAAGGGAACAAATTTTTTTCTTCTGCTTTCTAGGCATTATAGGTAATATTGTTTACACTCATACCTGGATGGACAATGATACAAATAGATCAGCATGGGTTGTCGCTTTTTTCGGTATTTTGCTGGTTTTTCCTTTTGCCTTGTGGCTTCTTTATTTAGGCAAATTTAACCCTAATGGTACTATTTTTGACACTATCGAAAAGGGCACAAGTAAATGCCTCACTTGTATAATATGTTTTATCTTTATCTTGTTGAATATAAGTATTGGAGCAACACAATTAAATATGTTCACAGAAATGTTAAGGGTGTTTGTTTTGCAAAACACACCACCTTCAGTAATAATAGCCACAATGATTATTATAGCATTCATTGTTGTAAACAGTGATATAACTATTATAGGCCGACTTGTTGAATTTCTTTCGGTTATAGCTTTATTCAATTATTTTTCTAGTTTTGTTTTTGCTTTTCCTAAAATGATTAATATAAAATATATATTTCCTATTTTCGATACTTCTCTTTTAGGAGTAATAAAAGGAATTGCCTTCACTACTGGCACAACATCGGAGCTATTACTTTTTCTTATGGTGATTGTTTCAAATATCCCAGATCCCTTCAAACACCGAAAATGGGTAACAACTGGTATCTTTTCAGCAGCTGTGGTATTCTCTGTTGCCATTTTGATAATTGTTGCTATGATGAGCCCTGAATTGGCAAAACGTATATCCTTTGGTGGAGTAAATGCTGCAAGACTAATAATTTTAGGTAACTCTATTACAGGTCTCGAAATATTTGTTATTGGAACATATCAATTTATCGCTCTTGGAAAAATAATAATTTCCATGTATTGCTGTTGGATATCCTTTAAAAGAATATTTGGCGAAAGAAAAACTCGTTTTCAATTGGCGATATCTGCTTTATTAATTGCAATATCCACTATATTAATAAATTCCTATAATAACTCATATTTTATTGCAGTCTTTTTAGGACGTTTTATTATTTTACCCTTTTCGGTAATTGTACTAATTCTCGCATCTATTAGCATAAAAAAAATGGAAAAGAAAAAGGGATGTGCTTTAAAATGAGTAACAAAAACCTTATGACAATACTATATAATTTTTCAAAAAAGGCTTTTTTCTTAAAGATAGGTTTCAAAAAACATCGTCTTTCCCTTTGCCATAAAAGCTCTACTAATTTGATAGTAGCTTTAACTGTGTCAGTATTATTGTTTACCACATTAACGAGCTGCTGGGATTATGTTGAATATGAAGACCTCGCTCAAATTGTTGCCATCGGAATAGATTATGATAAAGATACAGGTAATTATATTATGACCTTGCAGTTCATACCTACAGCAACTTCTTCCGGAAGCAGTGGAAACGAGCAAAAATCAGATGTAAAAGGTCTTGTCCATTCAGCTACCGACACCACTCTCTTTGGAGCTTTATCAAAACTTCAGGAGATTGTGGATAAGAACTTTTTTTATGGGTATTTTAAAGTGTTAATAATAGGCGAAGATGCTGCCAAAGATATTCTTATTCCGATGATGGACCTTCATGATCGAACACCAGTAATCCGAAGCTCATCCCATATTATATTTACACCCGGTAAAGCCGAGAATATACTGAGCACTATCGATTCTTCTCATTCGGAAATTGCCGGAAACACTCTGGCTAATTTGTTAGAAACAGTTTCAGCAACTGGCCTCTCCTTTTCTGTTACAATACAAAAATTTATTGAAATGCTCTCTATAAGCGGTATTGAAGCTTTCGGACCAAGTGCTCATACCACTATTGAGTATGTAGATGTTAAAGGGGGAACAATAAACGATATACGGGCAAACGAGCAAAAAGAAGGTAAATTGATGGTTTCTGGATTAGCGGCCTTTAAAGGTGGAAGCTTGGTAGGTTGGCTAAATGATAAAGAAAGTATGGGGTTAGGATGGATTACAGGAAAAAAAATTAAAAGCTATAAATTTACCAAAACTAGGGATAGTGGAAAAAGTGATGAGGCCTATTTTAGAATAAGTAGCTCAAAAAGTAAACTAAAAATTAAACTTGTCAACGGTATGCCTCAAGTAGATTTAAACATAAAAATTAGATGCTCATTAAGAAAATATTATATAGAAAACAGTTCAGGATTTATTGACAACAAAGCATTATATGAGCTCAAGGGCCACTTGTCAAAAGCAATAAAATCTGATGTTGAAGCAGCACTAAAAAAGGCACAAAAGGACTTAAAATCAGATATCTTCGGTTTCGGGTTTGAATTTTACAGAAAGTATACAAATCTGTGGAAAGAAAAGTTCGAAAAGGAGTGGGATGAAGTTTTCCCCAATATACCCGTAAACATAAATATAGATATAAAAATTCCAAATACCGGTACAAATATTAGAGGCATTTCAGTTAAATAATAAAAATATAAAATTACCTTATGGAGGCAAATAGAAATGGAAAACACACACAATTTTATTATTCCAAGAACAAATCTAATTGGAGTAGGGGCAATCAAGGATCTCCCGAATGAATTATTAAACTGGAAACTTAGCAAAGCACTAATTGTATCGGATATCAATATAATCGAACTTGGATACGTAGAAAATATTGAAAAAATCCTAAAAAGTCTTTTTATATCTTATGATATTTTCGATGGAATAAAACATCCTAATCCTACTGTATCTTTTGTAGAAGATGGTTTGTCTTATTTCAACAAAGGCATAAACCTATTGAAACGTGATTATGAACTTATAATATCGGTAGGGGGAGGAACAAATCATGATTGTGCAAAAGCAATCGCTACAGTAGCCGCTAACGGAGGCTCCATAATTGACTATGAAGGCTATAACAGAGTTCCTAAGCAAGCTTTGCCTCAAATCGCAATAAATACAACTGCAAGTTCAGGAGCAGAATTAACTATGACTTCAATAATAACAGATGAAAGCAGAAAAGTTAAAATGGTAATTACCTCTCCAATGACTACGCCATATATATCTGTAAACGACCCTATATTTATGATGAGTATGCCAAAAGAAATTACAGCAAGCTCAGGAATTGATGTGGTTTCCCATTCCATAGAAGCTCTTTTAGCAACTGAAGCATCTCCAATAACTGATGCTTTAGCTCTTAATGCTTTGAATATTTCTTTTAATTACCTTGAAAGAGCCTACGAAAATGGAAATGATCTTGAAGCAAGAGAACAAATGATGTATGCGGGGGCAATGGCTGCTATGGCTTTTAACTCAGCCGGATTAGGCTATGTTCATGCAATTGCTCATCAACTCGGAGGCTTTTATAGTCAAAATCATGGCGAATATAATGCGGTTCTACTTCCCTATGTTTTTGAATTTAATGCAACCTCTGTTCCTGAAGATAGAATAAGGAAAATAGCCGGTGCGTTAGGTATAGAATACAAAAGTAAATCTCATGCCGTTGACAAAATAACTAGCTCTATAAACACTCTTCGCAAAAACTTAGAGATCCCAAGCGAACTAAAAGAAATGGGACTTCAAAAAGAAGATATTGGAATAATTGCTGAGAATTCATTAAAGGATATATGTTGTTTTACAAACCCAAGACAAGGTAATGTTGAAGATATTTCTAATATATTAAATTCTGCCTTGTAAAATAACACAAGTTAAATAGTCCTAAAACCAGCTCTATTTCTCAATCTTGCCATATACTCCTCCTCCACCAGCCTCAATAGATAACTTCCCTTGTCTTGAACGAATTATTTTCTCTGCTGTCTCTTCCTTGACAACTTTAGCTAATTCAGAAAAATCAGCTTCATGTATAATTTTCATTTCGCTTCCGAAATGGTTTATCAATTTGTCTATAGTTTTCGGTCCAATCCCTGGAAGAAATTCTAAGGGTATCTGATATTTATACGGTGCCCTCCATTCCATCTTCGGTTCATTCCTGTCCTTGATAATATCTAGCCTGTCTTTTACTCCTACAACTACTCTATGTCTGTCGGAAACCGGGCACTTTCGTATAGGAGGCAGCCCCTCAATAACTCTATCGCATACAAGACAATAAGTTCTATGGTATTTTCCCAACTTAGGATCAAGTCCATAGTTTGCCTGTATCCCCCTACCATCAATCCCTATAAGTGCTTTGATTACTTCATTATAACTAGAGTCTGCCATTTTAAAAATATTGTACTCCCGTCCCATCTTTATTAGGGAATGGGCATCGGAATTACTTATAAATGCCTTTCCATCAAGCTCACTAAGCTGACTTGCCATCATAGAATCAGCACTCAGCCCCAATTCTATAGCAGGAATTTTGTCAAAAGAATCTCGTCTAAAAACTTCCAGCAAACTGTCACAACAATTCCCGTAGAAGCTCTTGTGGGGAGTAAAGACATGCGCTGGTATAAGAATCCCTCCATGACTGTCTACAAGGTCAAATAACTCCTGACCTGTAAGTCTGCTCATGGAAGAACATAGATGTATATTTTTAATATGCTTGCTCATATCTCCAGAAAAATCTTTAATTTGTCTCAGTGTTGGAAAAAAGCACAGAGAATGTGCACTACATCCTTTTTTCTCGTGGGTTTCTATCTCTGCTCCCAGTAATAGTGTTTGCCCCCTTCTATACTCCATTCCACCCCCTTTCTTTTCACAAAGTTCGCCCTTATCAATAAGTTTCTCTATATCCTCAAGCACATACGGCGATATTGCATCGACAACCCCTATTATATCTATACCTTTTCTATAAAAAGAATCAAAGGCTATATTTTCAAAAGTAAGATCCTTTGAAGTTGCCCTTTTAATTTCATTTCCATTAGAAGATCTTCCTATGTGTACATGGAGGTCAACAAAATAATTTCTCATTTTATTATCAATCAGCTCCTAAATATTCAATGAATCACTTATATATTGTCCTTTACTATTTATAACTATTCTAATACAGTTTTCTCTATAATTCTATTGAAAATGTTACGCATGGAAGGGGTAATCATACCGTAGAACTCATTGCTACAGCTGATAATGGCACTTTGGACAATATCATAGGTTATTTACAGATTAACTAAAAAACTTACAGTTAAACTAAGACCCTTTAACTCTTATATTTAAATACTGATATTTTTTCAGGCAAAATCCCGGTGTAAACTTGCACACCGGGATTTCTGTATTCGCTAACCTTAAATATTGTCTTATCCAACAATCTCCTTATCCTTCTTGACAACTGACGACCACTTTCCACATCGGTCACCCCAACGGGCAAGGACTTCGTTATTTGAAGTAATTTCAATTACTTCACACAAGTTAGAACAATCATTACATTCTATACTTCTTGCTTTATATTCATTTTCCGCAGCTCCAAAACCATAAAAATTCGACCCTTGAGAACTCTTTTCTATCTTTTCCTTTGCAATGAGAGCAGCACCGTATGCACCCATCACATCATAGTATTTCGGAATTATAATTTTTTTACCTAGAGCTCTTTCAAACGCTGCAACAATTCCAACATTAGCTGCCACTCCACCTTGAAATACAATTGTATCTTCGAGGTCTTTCCCCTTTGCAAGGTTATTTATATAATTCCTTACTAAAGCTTCACACAGACCGTTTATTATATCTTCTGTGCTATGTCCTGTCTGCTGTTTATGAATCATATCTGATTCTGCGAATACAGCACATCTTCCAGCTATCCTTACAGGGGAATTTGACTTTAGTGCATAAGCACCAAAATCTTCAATTGCAATTTCAAGTCTTGCTGCCTGTCTGTCCAAAAACGAACCAGTACCGGCAGCACAAACAGTATTCATTGCAAAATCATATACTACTCCGTTTTTAAGTATTATTATCTTTGAATCCTGTCCCCCAATTTCAAGAATTGTCTTTACATCGGGAACAAGCATCTGAGCTGCAACGGCATGAGTGGTGATTTCATTTTTTACTATATCAGCTCCAATAATAACACTCGCAAGCTGCCTCCCGCTTCCTGTCGTACCAACTCCTCTAATCACCGTATTTTGTCCAAACTTACTTGAGAGCATTTTCATGCCTGTTCTTAAAGCATTTATAGGCTGACCACTAGTTCTTAAATAGAGCTTGTCAACAACTTCGCTTTCCCCATTTATAACTACTAAATTAGTACTGACCGAACCCACATCAACTCCTAAATAAAGCGACATTTTTCCCAACTTCAAATCTCTCCCTTCTTTTATTAAGTAAGTCTACGAACGCCTCTATCCTTGTCATATAGCCTGCTTCTCCTGTCATTTCATCAATTATCAAAGTAAGGATGGATATATCATAATCCCTTTCGATAGAAGGCAATATACTTTGGGCAACAATTTCGGGCATACAAGTGAGCGGATATATCTGAACAACACCATCAAAACCATTTTTAGCATATAACACAGTATTTCCTAAGGTCTCTTGGGCGTGACCTCCTATCATTCTGCCTAGATATGGTTCAGCAGCTTGTCTGTATCGAAGGTCTTTTTTAGTTGGCAGAATATTTTTCAACATATGTTCAATTATCCATCCACTTACGGTTACAGCTCTATCCACTTCAACACCCATATTGCCAAGTATAAAATCTATATGAAAGTTCGCGAAGGGATCTATAGTTGTGTAAATTTCGCCAACAATTCCGACTTTCAAAGGAATAAGCTCCTTATCTATTTCAATTTCCATAAGCTGCTTTTTTGTTTCACTCAAAAGTTGCAGAATCTCACGAGAACCATTTACCTTCCTGACTTTATTAAGCATAGTCTTGTAAACCTTGTCTGTAGAGCCTTTTATTAGCTCTCTAGGTCTTATTTTATAGGTCAGCTTCTCAATTTCATCAACTCTTTTCGAAACAATTGTAGTGTTTTTTATAACCTTCAGAATCTTGTAAACATTAAACCCACCTGCAAGTTTCTTAATTCTTTCGAGAAACTCTTTCATATTACCATTAGGTCCATCAAGTGTAATGACCTCCATGTTGTAACTAGCATCGGCAAGTATCTCTTTACTCATCTCACAATAATATCCGAATCTACAAGGCCCTCTCCCACCAGTTATAAGAATAGTGTCTGCACCCAATTCATGTGCTTGTATATAGTTACCTAAATTAATTTTTAAGGGAAGACAAACCATTTCCGGTGCATGCTTAGTACCAATTTCTAAGGTTTTCTTATTATTGTAAGGCGGTATTATACATTCTACACCGATATCGTCTAGTAAAGCTTTAGCTGAAATGAAAGTATTACCCATATGCGGAAATGTTATTTTCACCTTTTTTCCTCCATCTTATCATGTCTATAAATGCTTCAATTCTTGTATCCATTCCTGCTTCACCGGAATGTTCATCAATAGTTAGAACTATAAATGGAAGCTCCTTTTTTCTTCTAACCCTTCTTTCGATCAAATCACTTACAAATGAATCTATACCGCAGCCAAAACTCATTAAATAAATTATCCCATCTATATCTTTTTTGTCTAAAAAATGCATAGTGCTGCCAATAGCTCTAGTTCCGTAATTCCAAAACATTTTTTTTGATAAGTTTTTCACCTTTTCTTTTATAACTTTACTGCTCACCATATCAATGGTTAATATGTTTACACCATTATTCTTAAGCTTATTTACCATATCCATATTTACATAATTGTCATATACATTATAGCTATGTCCTATTAGTGCAATATTAAGTCTTGGCTCATCAATTTTCTTTATCAACCGCAGCTTTTTACTTAAAATATCCTCTGGTAGTACACCTTTCTTAACTTCGCTTCTGTATTCTGTGAAACTTTCAATGGCTTTCCGATATGCCTTTCGAATCTTCCTTCTCTCGTTGGTAAAATAACCTCCAACTTCAAAGGCTGAAATGAGGGGGTTACTTCCATTTTTCCACAAATCGACATCCACATCGATAATTTCAGGTAACCCTGTAATGGTATTTCTGATCATATCGGGAAGGCCTCCAAATTTCGGACAGATGTATTCTCCTCTTGAAACACTCGTAAACCTAGGAATTAATAAAAAATCCACTTTATCTTTAAGCTCGATGACATGCCCATAAAATACTTTTATAGGAAGACATGCTTCATCAACACAGGACTTTGAACCCTCGTCAATTGTCTTTTTTGTGGTATTTCGTGAAACCACAATCTCTGCTCCTAATTCCTCAAAAAAGGTATTCCACAGAGGAAAATAGTTATAATAGAATAGTGCTCTGGGTATTCCAACTTTTTTTGACATATAAAACACCTCAAAAGGTATTATTGACTTATATGCAAAGGATTATACTCTCCATTATCAATCAAAAACTCTTTACTTCTTATCTTACATTAGTTTTTAGGTCAAATAACTTCATTACAGTGATCTGGTTTGACTCAGTCTAAACTAGATATAGATGCATGTAATTCTATTTACAATGTTTAAGGAGTGATACTATGAAAAAACTAATACTTTTTAGAAAAAGTAGATGTTTAAAGATTGAAAAAAACCGATGGAACAGTTATAGTGGTCATTTTGAAAATTTTGAATTATGGGGGGTTTCGAATGGGTTAACTTGTCAATTAAAATGGGTTGAAGACGGAAGTATTATTAAGCTAGGTGATTGTGATAAATTTCCATTCATAATAGAATATGATGAAATGGGACAGATATTAATAAAAACAAAGGAAAAATATATAATTTATAAAGAATAAGCGTAATGACTAAATACCGATTGCGTTTTTCCAGAAGGATAGTAATGAACAAAAGGGGCTACGCCCCGTTTAAACCCCGCATGGTACACTTTTACATTTCTTTCGAAAGCCTTGCGTCTTCTGCAACTCAAGGTTTTATTCTTTTAGAAAATCAATACACTTTCTTAGAAAAATGAAAAAGGAAAAGCTAAGGAACTAAATGCCACTTAGCTTTTCTTCTAATGCTCGGGTCAAGTGATTTCTCATTTGACCCGAGCATGTTTGTTCTTTAATTAGGGCTGTTTTTGCTGTCTTATTGTTATGGCTTTTTATCAAAGCTTTATTATCTTAAAAATCATTTAAGCTTACCATAGCCATTTAAACCTTGGGAAATATTCAAAGGCAACTTTGCCTAAGAGCTTACTTTTGTGCACGTAATTTGTTGTGAACCAACGCCTTGAGTCACTTGAGTTGTTTCTGTTATCACCCATCACAAAATAACTGTCTTCTGGGACAATATAAGGACCCAAATCTTCTTTGTCCATCTCTTCTTTTATATAAGGCTCGTCTAGTTTGACATTATCAATATATACCTCACCATTCCTAATTTCAACCGTTTCACCGGGCAAACCTATTACTCTTTTTACATAATTTAATTTCTCGTCATCAGGATACTTAAAAACTAGTATATCCCCTCTCTTCGGATCTGTAAAAAGATAATGAAGCCTACTGGCAAAAACTCTATCCCCGGTCATAATTGTATTTTCCATTGAACCTGTAGGTATATGAGCATTTAAAATTACGAACTTAGTCAAAAACAAAGCAATTAGTAATGACGATACTAGATATTTTATCCAGCTTATTACTTCTTTCATGTCAATTTTACTTTTGCTTTCATTGCCTATAGAATCATTATTTTCCATAACACAGACTCCTATCTATATCGCAGCTGCGACTAAAGTAGTTAAAAGCATGATACAGCAAAAGGTGAGGTATCCCCCCACCTTTTTGTTGTATTATAAAATAATATTAAGCCTTGCCGTCACAACCTAATACATTGATAAGTTTGTGCTTAACAATTTCTTTAATAGCTGTTCTAGCTGGTCCAAGGTATTGTCTTGGGTCAAAGTGTGAAGGATTTTCAGCAAAATACTTTCTGATACTTCCTGTTAATGCAAGTCTTAAGTCTGAATCGATATTTATCTTACAAACTGCCATTTTAGCTGCTTGTCTCAACATTTCTTCAGGCACACCCTTTGCACCTGGCATGTTACCACCGAATTTGTTGATCATTTCAACATATTCAGGCATAACTGATGATGCACCGTGCAACACAATTGGAAATCCTGGAAGTCTCTTTTGAATTTCTTCCAATATATCAAATCTCAATTTTGCTTCACCTTTAAATTTGAAAGCTCCATGGCTTGTACCTATTGCTATTGCCAAAGAGTCAACCCCTGTCCTTTGAACGAACTCTTCCACCTGATCAGGATCTGTAAAAGCTGCATCTTCTTCAGAAACATTAACTGCATCTTCTATTCCTGCAAGTCTACCAAGCTCACCTTCAACAGTAACACCCTTATCATGTGCGTAATCAACAACCTGCTTTGTCAATTTGATATTGTCTTCGAAAGAATGGTGTGAACCATCTATCATAACTGATGTAAATCCACCATCTATACATGATTTACAAAGCTCGAATGTATCACCATGGTCAAGGTGAACACATATTGGAAGACCTGTTTCTATTATAGCTGCTTCTATAAGCTTCATTAAGTATGTATGATTTGCATACTTTCTAGCACCTGCTGAAACTTGAAGAATTAATGGAGCATTAACTTCCTTTGCAGCTTCAGTTATTCCCTGAACTATTTCCATGTTGTTAACATTAAATGCACCAATAGCGTATCCGCCTTCATAAGCTTTCTTGAACATTTCTTTACTTGTTACTAATGGCATTTTTTCCACTCCTTATATTGAATTTAGTTGTAATAACCACTTGTTAAGAAATAATTGAAATATTGCTATGGAAATCCCTTTGCCCTTTGAATATATGGCTTTATGAAAACAAGTCCAAAGTTTTATTTTCAACATTTCTAAGTTTTTATCATAATAATTCTATCAGATTCAGATTGAAAATCAAGGTGTTATTAAAAATTAATTGATAATATTTTGTCAAGGATAATTGCATTTTAAACATAATTATGTTATATTTTTAGTTGATTTTGTTAAACATATAGGCAATATATATGTTGATATAATTGATAACATATTTATATATTTCAAGGAGGTTATGTTATGAGCCGTTTAGAAGGTGCATGTATGTTCGGTCAATCTGGCGGACCAACATCTGTTATTAATGCTAGTGCTGCTGGAGTTATTCAGGAGGCATTGAAGCAAGAATGTATTACAGCTGTTTATGGAGCAGCACACGGAATTAAAGGAGTTTTAGATGAAAACTTCTATGACATGAGTCAGGAAGATCCCTATGAGTTGGATTTATTGAAAACTACACCTTCATCAGCTTTGGGTTCAGTAAGATACAAGCTTAAAAATGCTGATGATGATGAGACAGATTATAAGAGACTTTTAGAGGTATTCCAAAAATACAACATCCGTTATTTCTTCTATAATGGTGGAAATGACTCTATGGACACTTGTAACAAAATAAGTAAGTATATGCAGAAAGTTGGTTACGAATGTAGAGTAATGGGTGTTCCTAAGACTATTGACAATGATTTATGGGGAACAGACCACTGCCCAGGTTACGGTAGTGCTGCTAAATACATAGCAACTTCATTTATGGAAGTTTACCACGACGCTAGGGTTTATAATACTGGAATGGTAACAGTACTTGAAGTTATGGGTAGAAATGCTGGCTGGCTTACAGCTGCTTCAGCTTTAGCTGCTTACAAAGGAAATGGTCCTGATTTAATTTATCTGCCTGAAGTTCCTTTCAGCATTGAAAAGTTCCTTGATGATACAGAGAATGTATACAACAAAACTGGTAAAGTTATTGTTGCTATTTCTGAAGGTTGTAAAGACGAACAAGGCAAATATATTGCTGAAATGGGTTCAAGTCTTGCAAAGGATTCCTTCGGTCATTCCCAGCTTGGCGGTGCTGCATCAATACTTGCAAACATTGCAAAAGACAGACTTGGAACTAAAGTAAGAGGAATAGAATTCAGCTTACTTCAAAGATGTGCAGCTCACATTGGTTCATTAACAGACGTTAACGAAGCTTACATGGCAGGTCAAATGGCTGTTAGACACGCTGTTGAAGGTAAAACTGATTACATGGTAGCATTTGAGAGAGCTGCTGGTTCTGAATATAAATGTACTACTAAACTTATAAACCTAACAGATGTTGCTAATACAGAAAAAACCGTTCCAAAAGAATGGATTAATAAAGACGGAAATGGCTTAACACAAGACTTCATTAATTATGCACTTCCATTAATTCAAGGTGAATCAAGACCTGTATTAGAAGATGGACTTCCTAGGTTTGCTAAGTTGAAAAAAGTTCTAGCTAGGAAATAATTGATTTAGAGATAACAAAACTTATATTTTAATATTACCTAAATAAGATAGCTATGGGAATTGTCCCATAGCTTATCTTATTTCTAGCAAGTTATAGTAATGCTTAGATAAACAATTTGTGGTAAAGGAATATATAACATTCGGAGCACCAAATGTTATAGTACTGAAATCTTGAGGCTATGCCACGTTATATAATTCCTCTAAAAAGTTTGTTTTTTTGAAAACTTCTTTTGCCACACACAAGTTATATCAATGCTTAAAAGTAGAATTCAGGATTCAAAATATTTGACCAAGCTTTAAGCAATTGGCATTTTTAAAAGCCTTCAAATCAAGTTTAGTGTGAAATTTATTTTCATGCGTTTACCGTGGCTATAATCTCACTTTTAGTTGACAAATGTTCTGATAAAAACTATACTAAATATAAAGGGTAATGAAAAATCTCTAATAAAATTTTATTTGTTTATATGGATCATATAACTGGCGGAAGTGGATTTACCACAGGGAGTATGATTCTTAATTTTATCGACCGCCTGGGTAGCTAAGTATACTCAGGCGGTTTTTTATTTAGTCATATTTGTTTTTATTAGGCTAAATATAGAATAGTAAACCTTGAAAATTCCTTGCCAAAGGAGGTTTTAAAATATGCAACAAAACGCTTGGAATGGATTTGTGTCTGGAAAATGGGAAGACAGCATAGATGTAAGGGATTTTATTGTGAGCAATTACACCCCTTATGAAGGTACTGAAGAATTTCTTGTAGAGTCAAGTATCAAAACAAAAAAATTGTGGAGCAAGTGCAAGAAGCTGCTTAGTGATGAACGTCTTAAAGACGGCGTTTTAAATGTTGATACAAAAACTGTATCAAGTATTACAAGCCATGCACCCGGTTATATAGATGAAAAATACGAGGTTATAAAAGGCCTTCAGACAGATAAACCTCTTAAAAGAGCCCTTATTCCCTATGGTGGAATCAGAATGGTCAAACAGGCTTGTGAAAAATACGGGTATACTCTTTCTCCAAAAATTGAAAATATATTTGAAAACTACCGTAAAACCCATAATGATGGAGTTTTTAGTGCTTATACACCAGAAATGCGAAGGGCCAGAAAGTCTGGTGTCATTACAGGTCTCCCCGATGCCTATGGACGTGGAAGAATTATCGGAGATTACAGGCGTGTTGCACTTTATGGTGTAAACAGACTTATTGAAGAGAAGAAAAAAGATTTAAACACTCTTCTAATTAAGCCAATGAATGAAGAAAACATTCGGTTAAGAGAGGAAGTAAATGAACAAATCAAGTCTTTGAAGAAGCTTGTTAAAATGGGTGAAACTTATGGGTTTGACCTATCAATGCCAGCACGAAATGCATTAGAAGCCGTACAGTGGACTTATCTAGCATTCCTTGGTGCAATGAAGGAAACAAATGGTGCAGCTAATTCTCTCGGAAGAGTATGTAGTTTTCTTGACATTTACATTGAAAGAGACCTAAAATCCGGTTTAATTTCAGAAGTGGATGCTCAGGAATTAATTGATCAATTTACAATCAAACTTAGATTTATTCGCCATTTGAGAACACCTGACTATAATGAGCTATTTGCCGGCGACCCAGTTTGGATTACCGAATCGATAGGTGGGATATGCGAGGACGGAAGACCTATGGTGACCAAAACCTCCTTCCGACTACTTCAAACACTATTCAATTTAGGTCCTTCTCCAGAGCCTAATATAACCATACTATGGTCGCAAAAGCTACCCCTTGGCTTTAAAAGATTTTGTGCAAAAGTTTCTATGGTTACAAGTGCTATACAATATGAAAATGACGATCTTATGAGTCAACACTTTAACGATGATTACGGAATATCTTGCTGTGTATCGGCAATGCGTATTGGAAAAGATATGCAATACTTTGGTGCCCGCTGTAACTTGCCAAAGCTTCTGCTGCTTGCATTAAACGGCGGTAAAGACGAAATATCAGGTGAACAAGTTGCTCCTGAGTTTGAACCTTATACCGATGAATACCTCGATTACAATAAAGTGATGAACCGATTCAAACAAATGCAAAAGTGGCTGACAAGTCTATATGTCAATACAATGAACATAATTCACTATATGCACGATAAATATGCCTATGAAAGACTTATGATGGCTCTACACGACACTGAGGTAAATAGGCTTATGGCCTTTGGTATAGCAGGTTTATCTGTTTTAGCCGATTCTTTTAGTGCTATGAAATATACCTATGTAAAAGCAATCCGGGATGAAAGAGGTCTGATTACCGACTTTGAAATAAAGGGGGATTATCCCCAATTCGGTAACGACGATGATAGAGTTGACAGCATTGCTTCAACCATTGTTAAAGACTTTTATAACGACTTAAAAGAACATGAAACTTATAGAAATGCCATTCACACCCTTTCGATACTTACTATTACATCAAATGTTGTGTATGGCAAAAAAACCGGCTCAACTCCTGATGGAAGAAAAAAGGGCGAGCCTTTCGCACCAGGAGCTAATCCAATGCATGGCAGGGATAAGATGGGAGCATTAGCCGCTCTTAACTCTTTAGCAAAAATCCCCTATCAATACTGTCAGGATGGAGTTTCTCTCACACTAACTCTTGTTCCTCGCTCCCTTGGCAGAGAAATAAATGCTCGATTGAATAACCTTGTTGCTTTATTAGATGGCTATTTTATTCAAGGTGGGCACCATGTAAATATAAATGTGTTTGAAAGAACTGTGTTAGAAAAAGCAATGGAAGACCCTTATAACTATCCACAACTGACTATAAGGGTTTCGGGATACGCCGTTAATTTCATTAGACTTACACGCCAACAGCAGCTTGAGGTTATTGCTCGAACCTTCCACAATGCAATGTAAAGGTTGATTAACATGACTATAAAAGGCAGAATACATTCATTTGAATCCTTTGGTACAGTTGACGGTCCTGGAATAAGATTTGTAATATTTATGCAGGGCTGTCCTTTTCGTTGCCTTTATTGTCACAATCCCGATACCCGGAGTAATGAATGCGGTAATTTGTATTCCGTTGAAGAAGTATCTGATAAAATTAACAGGTATGTTCCCTATTTTAAAAGTTCTGGCGGAGGTATTACTGTGTCCGGTGGAGAGCCGCTTGTTCAAGTTGAGTTTGTTACAGAGCTATTCAAGAAATGTAAGGCGGAAGGAATTCACACAGCTGTCGATACCAATGGTTTTATAGACAGCAATTCCTCTGGTGTTAATGCACTATTGGATTATACTGATCTTGTGCTTCTTGATATAAAGCATATAGATGACGAAAAACACAAATCTTTGACAGGATTGACTAACGAAAAGGTTCTTAAATTTGCAAAGCATTTGAGCGAAAGAAAAATTCCTGTATGGATAAGATATGTGGTTGTACCCGGACTTACTGACTTCGAACCGGATGTAAAAAAACTTGGTAAATTCATTGAAGACCTTTCAAATATCGAAAATATCGAACTTCTGCCCTTTCACAAAATCGGGGAATACAAGTGGAAGGAACTTAAGCTTGATTATAAGCTCTATGATACACCTCCTGCCGATGAAAAGGATATTGAAAAGGTTCGTAAAATACTCTTTTCTGGTAAGTTGAACTTCGACTAAATAAAAACAGGTGTTTTAAGTATCCACGACCTTAGCATAAAATCTTTACTGAACGCGATAATTATTATAAGAGTAGTTTTATGTAAGTTAACAGGTATTTATATAACTTTTACTTTGCTTCTACACCTCTCATCGATCTTGTTATATAACTTATACCACCTTTGAACTCCATTTTCCAATTTGAAGTAATGGGCTATATATGGAGCCAAAAGAGCTAAAATCAATAAGCTTACCAACAGGATTACTGGTTTTTCAAAAGACACAGCAAATAGGATAGTAACAATAAAAAACAGTGCAAAAGCAAGAGTGACCATCAGATGTATCAGCCTTTCATGCTGGAGATACTGTATCTGGGTTTTATGATAATCCTTCAACCACTCCCAATCTAAATCTTCCACTTTATTTAATGTTTCTAAAATAAATTGTTCATGCTTTTTTAAATAATCCTCCATATACCTCAACCTCTATGTTTACTATATTTGCTTGTCTTTTTTATATTTCTCCTTCGCAAATCCATTCTTCTACCTCAACAAGCCTAGCTTCACATATTAAATCATGTATGGAACTTTTCCTGACCTCTCCAATATTTAATACTATAGATTCTTGTTTGGATTTTTCGAAAATATACTGTCTTCCTATAGATAAGTTGTTCATACTAGCAGACTTTACAGTATCTTCAGGTACAGAAATCACAACAGGTATAATGACTTCATCACCTGTTACCCGTAATTTAATATGATTTAAAAGCTCTCCAAATTTTTCTTCTTCATCACCTTTTTTATCCACATAAGGATTTAACGCTAGGGAAACAAGGACCAAATTTTCTTTATCCTCATATACAAAACCTCTGTCGTGAGCAAATCCAAAAACCTCTTCAATAGCTTCATCTATCGGCATTTCCCTCAAATCATTATCCATAAGAAGTATATCTGCATCTCTATTTAATGTATTTATGCCTACAACTATGTTATTTCTGTTAACAAACAACTCGAGACTAGGATTTATATCAATAACAACAACAGCATAGCTTTTGTCGACGGGAGGCATCTCCATAAAGTAAAGCAAGCTTCTTAATAAAATTATACCAAAAATAATAATACTTGTAAAAGCAACAACTTTTCTCATTATATATTGATGATTTTCTTTTTTTTCCCAAACCGCAAAACTAATCTGTTGTCCTAAAATCATTCCTTTTTTCTTTTTTACTAAAACAAAGCTGCAATCACTGGTCATCACAATCGCACCGTCTTGTGCTAATTCTACAATAGTACCAATATTATGGTTTTGATCTGTTTTTGCATATGTATTATCGATATAAGCCTTCAAGCATTTAAGATCACTTTTGATAAATAGACATAATGCAATTATAAACCTACGGTTCTTTTCTAGTGTACCTCGATATATATTTACTACTTCCAATACTTCTTGAATTGGCAGAGTCTTTTTCTTTTCAATCTTTTCTAGCAACCATTCATCTTCCACAATACCTTTAGCAGTCTTTATGCACGCAAACATTGAACCTTCATTCTTTGGGCTGTAGGACAATAGCTTACGAAAAGATATTCTATAACGCTTAAGCTCTTTGCTCAAAGCTTGGATATCTTTTTTTAGTTTTATAGTATTAAACTCATCGTTGTCCTCTAATTCTGTATATGATTCTTCAAAATCATAGTTCTGTTCTTTTTCTAAACATGTAAACAAACTATCTTTTATTAGCTCTTCTTGCTTTTGTCTTCTATCAGCATAACGAATTTTGAAATCCAAAGGTTCATCCCTCCATTCGTACAAAAAGACCTTAGAGCTTCTTCATAATTAACTTTGTTAGGCTATTTATCAAATGCCTATACTGTATTTGAATTATAAAGACATAAAATTTTTGAAAGGATAAGAGTCTAATCTTTATTAGTTCTTTAGAATGTTTTAAATATTTTGAATCTCTTAAGATATATCGGATAATTTGATATTTATATAAACATAAATAAGCAATAGGTATATCACATTTTTAGAAAGGTGATTCGACTTTTCTTATTTCGCAAGAAACAGAGGAACGAAAACAGTGTATCTCTTTGTAGAAAATATAGGGTAGCCAAACAACCTGCCTGAGCACCCTACTAAAACCAAAAAATGAAAATCCTCTTTCCACCCCCCAGTATAGGGATTTACAAAAATAGGATTTTCATTAATTTCTATACTGTAAAAAAAGTATTACTTAACTCTGATTAATTCCGTTGAAGTAGAATCTGCCATATTTATTAATCTTGCATTATCATCACTATCTTTCGAGAGCAAAAATAAGAAATCCATATACTCTGCTTTATTTAAAGTATCGCTCTTATCTTCACCTTCTGATTGAAATGTCTCATAGTGAAGCTTTAAAGAAAACAAATTATAATATCCTCCTGTGTATGTGTCATACTTACCGAGATAATCTTGTAAACTTATTTTCGTTTCAGCTAAAGCATTTGCACTAGAGTGAATCTCTGCTGGACCTTTATAATAATTATCCGATTCATTACTCTTATCTAAAAAATAAGCGTAGTGACCATCAGTACTAATCTCGATTGCTAAACCACTTTCCGCTTCCCATCTTCCAAAAATTTTGTCATTGGAGTCTTTTAACGGATTATTCATAGAATTAGGATCAACAGTCACAATCGGCATTGTCGGATTAGGTTCGGACTGTTTATTCTCACAAGCAGTAAAAGATAGCAACATTATTAATGCAAAAACACTTGATATTACCCTTTTCTTCATCAAACTAACCTCCATAAAATTTATATAATATATTCTACCACAATGCTACTACTTTTTGAAAGTCCCTATAGGACAAACTTTCGACAAAATTTATATTTATAGACAGCTATCCGCTAAAATTCTTTGTTATTAATAGCTTTAGCCCTAACGAAAAACAACCAAAGGCAACATTAAGCAAGAAACAGAGAAACAATATTTTGCTTAGCAAAAATCGCTCTCCGCTTCGTCTACATTTTCTAAGGCTTTTCGCAATGTACTTTCCATAATATGCACTTGCACTATTTGTGAGTTTTTCTTTTCTATGAAAGTTATGATAAAATCAATGCACTTTCTAAAATAACTCTTGACTTTAATTAGCTTATCTAGAAAACAAATCAGGTTTGATTAATTAGCTTGTCCTAGCACAAATCTGCTCTTTCTCTCGATATCAAAGTCAGTAAACGTAGGAACATTCTCTGCTACATAGACTAAATGTTTTGTTTTAAACTTGTATTGTGTTAATACCAAAACCTCACAAATTTCAGGTCTATCTTCCTTTATACTCAAATTCACAATAAAATCGCTATATCTACCATCGTTGGATTTAAAATAAAGTATAGCTGTCTTTTCTCCCAAAATATCTGTTGAAGTATATCCTTCAATGCTCAAGTTTAAGCTGCTCTTAAAAGAATTACTGAAAGAATCTATAAACTTTTCTAAATCAATTTCTGGTTCAAGGTTTTTCGCCGCATCATCCTTAGAAGAGGTCATGATTGCCAGCTTTCCACAGTTATTTATGGTCGAATCTAACCTTGCCTTTTCTGAGACAAGTTGAAAACATTCAACTAAAGGACCAAGTAATGCTGTCGAGGCGACTACCAACAAAATAGCATATGCAATACCTTTCATATAATCACCTTTATTCCAAGTCTTTGTAGTATCTTATACCTGTTACCGGAAGCCGAAATGAAACTTCATAATCAATCTGCCGCTCAGATCCTGCCAGTTCAAATCTGAAGGGATATGCTGCCCGTATTTCGACATAAAAAGTCTCACCCCTCTGTAGATATGGTTTTAACGAAATGTCTAAGTCCTTATAGTATTCATAGGAATATTCTCCTTCTTGATCCGAGCTTATTTCTATCTTATCAGGACATTTATTAAAAACAGGCTTATTTTTTAAATTGTCCAATATAAACACCTTTTCATCCTGAGGCAAGTAATTATAGTTTGCCGCTATAGATGCTAAATTTTGAGTCTCATAAGCCAAAGTCATATACCATGGAAAAAACAGAACAAAGTTTGTAAATACAATAAAGGCTGCGACTACCAGTATAGATATTAATATAACTTTAGCAAATCCCGCCATCTAGACTTCTCTCCTTTTTCGTATTTCTCGCCCACATACTTCTTACAAGAGTTAACCAAACAACTTTATGGCACCTATAAACTGGAAGTAGTAATACACTCCAATATATATGAATAAAACTGCTATCAATATAAACTGAGTTCTTTCGTTACTTGCTTTTCTGTGGCTCAACTCTTCTTCTAATGCCACAACTCTAAGGTCATACAACTCGTTTTTAAGATATGCCATTTGCGAAGTATTGTCATACCCCTTAAGTCGGGCCTCCATAATATCACAGAATTTGATTATATATCTAAGAGGCACTCTTTTTTTAAGTTGTTTTAAAGCATATTCTTCCCCATACTCTATATTATCAAGAAGCACTCCTAATTCATCTGCCATATCTGGATTGGCATTAGGCAAAAAATCTTTTATTACATCGGCAAGATAAATATTTATTGATCTTGAATATTGGTAATACACCATACTGTAAAATGCCGGAAAATCCTTCAGGATATTTTTGTTTTTTGACTCAACTTTCTTTTCCAATTCATCAATTGGGTATAGCCATCCTAATACAACAAAAATCAAGCATACATAACCGAGTATCACCATTATTCTCATTATAACTAACGAGCATATAAGACCTGCTAAAGAGAATAAAATTTGATTAAATCTTATCTCTTCAGGAGTAATTTTTAAGTCAAGTCTGCTTACTAAAAAACTCAACTGTTCACGTTTAATTTCACTAAGAAAAAGTTTATTGGACACCTTCCTCAAAACAATATCTCTAAAATACAAATATTTTTCCATTTTCATCTGTTTCTTTGTAATGATTAAAAACTCCCTCGAGCGCTTTTTTCTCTTCGCTGACATAGGCTTAAAGGCTGGATAAATCAATATACTTACCAGATATGTTATTGCACAAAGACTTAATAGTTTCGCAAACATAACCATTAATTATCCCCTCCAAACTTGCCTATATCACCCTGAAGAGCCTGGCACCTTGCAAATCCGAGACATATTGAAACAATAGCAGCAGTATTTATAAACCTTCCGATGTCATTATTCATAAGAAAACTTCTAAGTTCTTTAATTGTCATACTGTACATAATAAATATAAGTATCAGACAGGTCTTTAATAAAAAATCAAAATTCATTTTTTTAAAGATTCTGTTTTTCCTATTATTAATTTCTCTTAATGCAGCATTTTCATCTACAATATCTAAAAATACATCTGCCATTCCTTTTCTCTCGTTGTATTCAAATATAACAGCCTTTTTAGCAAAGCTATCAAATTTGGGGCCTAGTTGCTTATTAAGAACTTCCATAGCTCTCTTGAATGAATAACCGTGGTTTTCATAGTTTTCTACAAATTGTACAAAATAAGGGCGAATACTTTTATGGAGATACTCTTCCGATTCCAACACCTTTTTTACTGCGACCAAAACGCCTTCTCTTGCTAAAGGACACAATATATCTTCAGCATCCATTATGTATTCCATCTTCGCCGACTTTGTCTGCCTTGACTTCATAGTAAAAAAGGTAATAAATCCAACAAGTATTGATACTGAAACAAAAGCCGAAAGTGTAATATTCTTCAGAAACATAACTACTAACAGCACCATTATTGCGAAAAGTATGCATATAAACGAGTTAAAGCCTTCAAGGGTAAGTGGCAAATTAAAATCGAAAATAAGGCTTTCCACTATATTATTGTACTTAGTTATAAGACTCTCCTTTTGCTTAACTATCTTGCTTTTGCACACTCTTTTAACATAAGCCCGTGTGTTGCGGCTTGCAAGTCCTTCAACAACACCTATAAAAGCGTATTTTATATAGCTTGACATCTGTAGATCTAATATAATATTCAAAGTAAGTAAAGTTACAAAACCAAAACCTATACTAAACAGTAAATTTAAACCCATCGGTATTGTAAACCTCCTCTTCATTAGGGTCTACTGGACGCGTAAGAAATTCAAACTTGCTACGCTTAATACCAGACTTAAGCATCTTTTGCTGCAGTGCTTCAGAAATACATCCTACTCTTTTATGCCTGCCTATAATGCTTTTTACCTTTCCTGTTTGTGGGTCGTCTTCTACATCTATACACTCAAATTCATATAATTGATTAACAATGGGTGAAAGCCCCTCAGAACCAATAATTTCAGAAATAGAAGTCACTTTACGGGTTCCATCGGCTAGTTTTTCCTGGAAAACCACAAATTTAACTGCCGAGCAGATATTCCTAAGAGCCAGTTCTGCCGGTTCATCCGATTGAATCAGATAAGCAGTTAAGAATCTGTATATAGCCTCTTTATCCCCCTCAGCATGCAGTGTAGTAAAAAAGTAATGTCCCGTTTGAGCAGCACGAAGAGCAGTTGCGAATTCCCCCGGGGATCTCAACTCTCCCGGACCTATCCAATGGGGAGACTGTCTCATTGCATTTATCAATAGATTCTCCATGGTTGCAGGACTACTGTCATCGTCATCAGGAACCGATTCATATTGCAAGACATCATTTATTACCCTTTCGTTTGGATCATTATTTTTATATCTTAACAATCTAAGTTCGGAAGGGTTCTCTATTGTTATAATCCTACACAAAGGATCAATCTGCTTTATCAACACTTCGTTTAAAGTAGTCTTACCACTTCCTGTGGGTCCCACTGTCATCCATGACATATCTGCTCTTGGAATTAACGACAGTAATTTAAACATGTTTATGGAAAAAGACTTGTCCCTTATCATCTTATCTGGAGACATAGTGCCCTTTTTAAATTTCCTTATTACAAAGGCAGGGTTTCCATAGGGTGAAATATCTGCATGAGTTGCATTTACCCTGTAACCTTCAATAGTACGGGCATTAACCATAGGTGTTCTAGGTGTCATTCTTACCTTTGATACACCAATCAGTTTAGCAATAATTCTCTCCATATGCTCTTTATCGGTAAAACATTTGTCCCACTGTTCACTTTTACCGTATTTCTCTACAAATATTTGGTAGGGACCATTTGCTCTTATCTCATCAATCTCAGCATCTTCCATTGCGTCTGTAATAGGACCGTAATGAGTTATTTCATCTATAAGTGCATTTCTTAAATCACCTAGATTTTCATAACCCTCAACATCGGGCTTCTGCGTTTCAACATAATCAATAATATATCTTTCAGTCATTTCCCTTTTCTTTTTTGGATCGTCAATTCTCCTGTAAAAATTTGAAGCAACCTTGCTTATATACTGCTGACATTGTTTTAAAGATTCTTCAAAAGTCATCATTGTTAATTTATTTTGAGCATTTTCCACCTTGTGTATATATCTTGCTTTCTTTTGAAGTTCGCTAATACCACTCCTTGTGAGCATAGTACAATCCCCCTGCACGAAGTTTTATTAATTCATCTAACCATAAGGTCAACCAATCGTTCCATCGACCTCTGATATCTTTTGTCTAATAAAATACTATCTACAGAGTAAACACGACCATCAAGTGCATAGTTTATAACTGATGGAACATAGGGTATTTCAGCAATATACTTCATACCCATTTCAGTTATAATCTGCTTGTCATACTCAAAGCCCTGTACATTATTAAGTATTACGTTTGCAATTTTTGACGAGCTAATACCGATAGAACCTATAAAGCTCAAAAATCTTTGGGTATTCTGAGGACAATCAATTCTTTCACTCCATACACTAAACCCAACATTACAATGCTTTATAGCACTCACACAGAACTCTAAAGGTGGGTTGTTTGGAACATCTATCAATATCAAATCAAACATTTCCTTTACAGTATCTATTATTCTTTCAATATCCTCAAACTGGAAATCCAAGTATTCTTCTATGAGATCCATAGGACTTGGAGTTAGTAGATAAAGATTCTTATACTTTGTGTCACTGATTTCTTCCCGAAAGTCTATTTTATCGCTTCTTAAAAGCTTTATAAGTCCTCTTCCTTTTGGCATGGCTTCACAATCTAAAAGTTTGTATATGTTTGGATAAAAGACTTTGAAATCCAATACACATACATTCCAGGCTCTTTTAGCTATTGCAGCTGCAAGATTTGTTATTAATATTGAGGTATCTGCTGCTTCTCCTGAAGGAAAAAAAGCTATTACATTATCAATAATCTTATTTGTTTCAATTTCGCTATATATCTTGTCTCTAGGAGAAAGTTTTTCGAGTATTTCCTTGACGTTCACTCGTTCTTGTCGCTGTTGATCCATTTTTCTACCTCCTTTTCGACGGTAGGCAACTGTTCTATAAGATTTGTATTGTCCATTCTGCTGAGTATAGTAAAGGTAAAATCGCCATTCAAATTTAGTTTAGTATACCTATCCACCTGCTCGGGGGTAGCTTCAAAAACTAATGATTTAGCCATTATATTCTGTGTAAACTCTTTACTTTCCATAACTTTCTGCTTTTCTGATTCCCCGAGACTCATTATCTCCTTTTGATATTCATAAATAGATTGTCCTTTTGAATTCAACATATCCTTTATAAGAATTTGATCAAAGAGAATTTCAGTTCTATATCTCCTATTGGCTGTTGATGCTATGTTGTCATATGGACTCTGACCTAAATCGGGCTCGAAGGATGCTTTAGCTTCTTCAAAAGTAACCCTGACTCTAACGAAATCCCCTGGACTAAGTATTTCTCCACCACACTTATCATAGTCATAAGGAATGGTTAGAGCTTCCGATTCTTTAGGCAACTCATATAACCATTCATGCCTTAAAGCTACGTCATCAGTTAATTGATCAAAATATAACGGTGTATCATATCTTAAAAAGTAAGCAGAGTATTTGTATAAAATCTCCTCAACTTTATCATATGTGACCATTCCATCTCTAAAATCAGTTTTGAGTATTTTACCTTTTTTAATTAAGTTTTCTGTAATAAGCTTTTTTGCCGGAATTCCTTCACTAGGCTTTATAACAACTATCTCAACAAATTCTTTGGCATCACTGTTAACACTATTTAAATATGAAAAAGATACAATTACAACAATTACGCTTACAACAACTGCAAATATTTTCTTTGGCAGATTACTACCCGGTTTTATGTTCTTAAGACTATTTATATCCATAAATACCTCCTCTAATTCCATGATGTCTTTGAATTTTAGGTTTTTCTATAGATAATTTGTAAGAGCTTAATCTAGATTTTTTAATATATTAAAATAGAAATTTTTATAAGAATTGTTGGTGTTGCTCAATCTGCCTCCACTTTCCGTCTGCAGATCAAACTCCATAGAATAGGGAACAAAGCCAGCATTTTGGTATTCTACTTCAAACCTTCCACTTAGGGCGTTTAGTATTTCACTAGTAAACTCAGGTGTAATCTTTTTGCCCTGATACCTATTGTTTTCATTGTATTTTGAGACTATTACCTTACTCTTTGTTGTAAAAAGCAAAGTGTCCTTTGATAGACTTCCTTCTATAGCCTTAACGGTATTTATAATTGAATACAAACTGTTATTTACACAAAGCCCAATACTGTCAATTTGAGCAATTATATCAGGTAGCTCTTTAACTACTTCGAGAGGAAGATCAATTAAAACTATATTATATTTTTGTTTAAGAAGACTAATAAGACTTAATACTCTTTTATATTGCATTGCCTCTGAAATTCTTTCTTTACATGAAACAGAATATCCTAAAGTTATAATGGATAAATTTCTATTTATTTTACACGAATTCACATCGTAAGATTCAGGATTCATAAGACATCTTATAAGAGAATAAGCCAATTCAGAGTTTAGTTCTACTTCATCACCGAATTTTGAAAAAAATAGATTTATACCTCTATAAACCGTATCCATATCTACAACCATTACAGAAAATCCCTTGTCGCTTGCAACAGAAGCAATGTTAGCGACAGTACTTGTTACTCCAGATCCTCTATGTCCAGTAATTGCTATTATCTTTTTCAAATTATTCGAGACGAATATTGGGTTTTCAGCATCCTGCTTTTTTGTACCTAAAGACTTACTATCATGAGATTCCTCATTCCTCCTCAATCCTGACTTTATCTTTGAAAATATTGATCTTGACTTTTTTAATACCACCGTATCTTCTATCAATTGATTGGAGTCATTATTTACTTCATTGTCACTGTTATCTGAAATGCAAAAATCAATAAGCATTGCTACTGGAATTTTTATCTGATCTGTCAAACAAACACTAAACCTTAAATCATTTTCAACAACCTGAATAAAAATCTTCTCAAGCTCAGCATCTTTTGTCAGAAACTTGAATTTTGTTCCTTGGTTTAGCAACTTCTTAAAACCTTCTAATAAGTCTTTAAAATTTTGATAATCATCAATAACACCTTGATCGGTAAGAAGTACTAAATCATATTCAATATAGTTCTTTGATATATATTCAAAAGCCTTTGATATTGATGTTTCAAACCTGACTACATCAATACCGTTCTTCTCTAAAGCCTGTTTTATGGTCTCAGAGTTAACGCCGCCTATCAGATAGAGTTTCATAGACAACCCCCGTTATACTATTCTTCATAAAAAAGTCTCAAGCTTGAAAATAATCTATTCCCACAAAGCCTTCTACTCACTTTCTTAAGAAGATTCCTGCTGATATATAGCTTAGGTTGGAATTTTACATAAAGAACCCTTATACCATAGCATTCTCTAATTTATTAATATAGTCGTGTAATGCAATATTGTTTTCCCTTAAAATATTGCATATCTCTATTCCATATTCATAGCTTTTACCTAAATCAGCTTTTCTTATTACCTTTCCTTTAAAACTACACCTCTGTTTTTTATTGAAATTTATGCTGATATAGACTCTACTATCCACCTCAAAATTACTAGAGCAATCAACCCTAAGTCCTTCAAAACTCAAATCTCTTACCACAACCGCCTTTCCATTTTCATCAGCCTCATTCTTAATCATTCCTGAGAGACTCACAAAATAGCGGCTACGCTTTCTCATATTACCACGCTTCTTTATTTCATTTAAGGTTAAAACTATTTCAACTGGTGAACAGTATTTGATAAAAAGAATCTCTCCATCTGCCCAAAAGACTTCATTTGATTTCACAAAACTTAATACAATCTTGTCATTCACACGGAATCTGTCCCGATCTATAATATCATCTATAGATATTTTTATTTGTTCATCAGATACACTTTCGACGGTAGCCTCAAAATGTTCGTCATATTCAAAATGCTTCAATTTGACTATATTATCCTTGTTCAACAATCTTTCAATATTTGTTCTTCCAAAAAAAGAATCAAAAAAAGACTTTGCTGACATATTTAGTACTCCTTTCGCATTAAAAGATTTCTATAAGCAATAGCTTTTTTACCGATAAACTTGGAAAAATGCCATAACAATGGATAATGACATTAACTAATGATTTTATCGTCAAATTAAACAAAATAAATAATAGTAAATAGAAATTTATACAAAAAAATATTAAATATAAGTATCCTAAGACTTTTATAAAGCAACCTTATTATAGACATTTATTAAGGGATTGGCCTTAGCCAATCCCTTAAGTTTTTTTAATCCGTTAATTAGTTTGTTATTTTAACTTCCTTTAAATCTCCATCCCATGCAACCTTTAGACCAAGATTTTCACTTACAAATCTCAGAGGTAATACTGTTCTGCCCTCTATAATTTCGGGTACTACATCAAGCCTTTTCAGTTTACCTCCAACTATTGCAGCATCCTTACCAATCCACAACTCAACTATCTGTTCTCCAAAAGAAATTGTTACTTTTTCTTCTTTACCATTCCAGTCAACTTTAGCACCAAAGGTCTCAGAAACATATCTTATGGGCAATAATGTTCTACCATCCTTTATTATAGGTGCAAGGTCCATTTCATTCTTCACATCATTAATATAGTAGTATTTTACTCCGATATAAAAGCGTTGAACAATTTGTTGTGTAGAATTTGGTACTTCCTCATTTTCTTCGATAATTTCTTGGCTATTGTCTGGATTAGAATCCAAATCTCCACTAGTATTTTTAGGCACATTACCGTCGGTTACTTTTGGTGTCGGAACTATTTTTGAAGTTGGACCACTAGATGTAGTTGGTGACGGTGTTACTAATTGAGTTGTTGTTGGAGTTATGAATTTTGATGGTGTTGATGTTATTGATGGTGTTGATGTTATTGATGGTTTCGGTGCTGATGTTGGCGTTGATGTTGGTGTTAGTTTCGGCGTCGATGTTGGTGTTGATGTTGGTTTCGGTGTTGATGTTGATTTCGGCGTTGTTGGTGTTGATGTTGGTTTCGGCGTTGATGTTGGTTTCGACGTTGGTGTTTGTGTTGGTTTCGGTGTTGATGTTGGTTTCGACGTTGGTGTTTGTGTTGATTTCGGTGTTGATGTTGGTTTCGACGTTGGTGTTTGTGTTGGTTTCGGTGTTGATGTTGGTTTCGATAGTGTTCTTAATACTTCTCCTGTTGGTGTCGGTGTACTATAACTTGGTCGTGCTGTTGTTGTCATTGGTTCTAATATCTCTCTATTTGATCCTGAGTCCTCTTCTAATATATCCCACCTATTTCTTAAAACTTCTCTTTCGGCATAAGAATTGCTTGCATACAACAAAGATGAACCATTAGGTAAACAAATCAAACCTCCAAGAATTAAACTAGCTGTTAAAACATAACACCAAAGTTTTGATTTACGCATAGCCTCACCCCTTATAATTTATTGTATTATAAAAATTATATTCTCATTCCATATTTTCAATCCTATAGTATCATAAAAGAGTTATATTTTCAAAATGTTTATCAACTCTATATGGGTTCTATTAATACTATATCAACTTTATATGAACAAAGCACAAAAACTATATAACATCAATTTTACTTGTATTTAGGACATTTTAGTTGGACATACACTCTATAATCTGTTATTATTACTTTGGGTGATTTTAAAAACAACTAGTCAAACAACTTTTTAAAATTATTGATTTGACAGGATTTGAAACCAAAATGTTGTATAGGTTGTTTTTTGAAATGGTCTTATTTTATTAAAAGGAGATAGCTGGTTATGGAAAATAAAGTTCTTGCAAAAATAGGTGATAGAGAAATTAGTACACAGGATATACAGTTTTTTTTAAGAAATGTTGAACCTAAAGTGGCTTCTCAATATACTAGTCCTGAAGGAATCAAACAACTATTAGCTCAATTGTCAGAACAAGAGCTGTTTTATTTAGATGCACTAGAAAAAGGTCTTGACAAGGAAACTGAGTTTACTAAGGAAGTTGAAAGAGTTAAAGCTAATTTGCTAAAACAATATGCTTTAAGCAAATTCTTAAATTCGGTTACAGTAAATGAAGTAGAAATGAAAAAGTTTTATAATGAAAATAAGGAAATGTTCGTTGAGCCTGAATCGGTTAAAGCTAGTCATATTTTAGTTCAAGATGAAGATACCGCAAATAAAATAATTTCTGAATTGGATGAGGGCAAGAAATTTGAAGATGCTGCTAATGAATACTCCATTTGCCCATCGAAAGACAAAGGTGGCGACTTAGGCTTTTTCTCTAAAGGAAGAATGGTTCCTGAGTTTGAAGCTGCTGCTTTTGGGCTAGAAAAAGGTGAAACCACTAAAACACCTGTTAAATCACAATTTGGTTACCACATTATAAAGCTGACAGGAAAAAGAGATGCAATGGACTTGACTTTTGCTGAAGCTGAAGAAAAGGTTAAGTCTGCACTTATGAATAAAAAACAACAAGAAGAGTATTACAAAGCAGTAGATAAACTTAGAGAAAAATACGAAGTTAAGTTTTTTATATAAGATAATAAAAATTCGGAACCTTTATTTGCATAAGTTTGTCAATATTGGTTAATACTTAGAATAAAGAATTAATTTATTTTTGAGTATATTCCTCCTTCAAATTTCGGAGTTAAATCAAAAATCGGTTAATTCCTAATTACTAAGGAGGTATGGTCAATGGCAGATAAAACACTAATGTGCAAAAATTGTGGTGCTGAATTTTTATTTACGGAAGGTGAACAAAACTTTTTTAAGGAAAAAGGCTTCCAAAACGAACCCCAAAGATGCTTAAGCTGCAGAACAATGGTTAAAAACCAAAGAAAAAGCTCAAGTGCATTTTCTAAAAACAAAGGCTTTTCAAACCGGTTTGGTAGCAGTATCGGACTTAATAGGTGGTAAATAATAAGACCTTCTATACTGAGCTTAAACAAAGGTATTAGCCCTTTTGTAAATGTTTAAAAATTAGACCAGCAAGCTTATAGGTGCTTGTTGGTCTTATTATTATGCTCCTTGGAGTGAAATGAAAGGTGCAAAAACGAAGGGGCTAGATGCTTCGCAACCTAGGAAATCATAGGCGAGCAGTGTAGCGTAGCGAAACGACCAACCCGAGCACCCTCCCTAAACCGGGAAATGGGAATGCACTCTCCAACCCTTATGTTAATTTTGGTTAAGGCTTGCTACATTCTTTATTACTATAGTCCTTGTCCCGTCAATATTACTGATAATTTCAAATTTATCTCTATCTCCATATAGCTTATAGTCCATCACAATCTCAATATTGTCGTTTGTTTTAAGTCTTATCTTGTTGAGTTTTCTTTCTACCCACTCCCTATCAACTTCAAACTTCTCGTGATTAAGACCTTTTTCACGCAAATTATTTACAAACTCGTCACGAAGTTCTTCTTTTTTAGCAAATACCTTGTTAGAAAAATGCTCTAGTTCTATTTCATCTTCTTGACGAATAGCATTATTAACAAAGTCCCTAACTTCCTCTGCAAACAGCTCTCCTTCCTTCACCTTACTGCGTACCCAATTTTCAGTTTCTCTCTTAAGTATTTTTGTACAGGTTTTACTGTCAAGTATAAGCTCCGCACCTAAAAAAGTCTGAAGAAAAAACTGAGCAATAGGTTCTTCTGCACCTTTAGATATCTGGTTATCAAGAATAACAAGTTCGTGGTCATTATGCATTATAGGTGAAATTACAAAAGCACATTTCTGAATCCTTTGATTAACCCCTGGTAAACTTATATCCTGCTTTTTGATATAGATTTTGAACTTACTGTCCACCACTTCAATATCATGAATAAAGGATACAGTATAATCCATTTTTAAAATAGCCACCACAGGTACATTGTCATCCTCATAAAGACATACTATTAAATCCGTAGAGGATATACTGCTGTTTGTCTTTATTGCTTTAAAAAGCTGTCTTGCAATGTCCTTTGAGCCTTCTAGAAAATATTCATTGTCTGATAAAATCCTATAAGAAACTTCTTTTACTATATTAAGACCGTCCTTAAATCTTGCCTTTCTTGATTCATCATCATTAATAGATTTTGTAATATGCTTTTCCAGAAACATTTCAATATCTTCATTTATATCCAATTCAAACTCATTTAGTAAAGGCTCGTCTGCTTCTTTATCAAGCACATGAATAACAGCCTTTTTCACCTCAATTGCCAAGTATTAACCCCTCCCTAGACAAAAAATTCGGGGCATTTGGTCCCTCATTTCTTCACTTTATAAATCTTTCATTATGAAGGCTTATTAGCTTCATACATAAGAATTTTTTGTTATTTCAAAACACCCATCGCCTTCTAACATAGAAATTGACCAATTAACTTAGACAATTCAAATAAAGTAATTAGTCAATCTCCACTTCAAAAATCCAGGATAACTTATTTAAATATCAACACCCCATCACTATCTACATCAATTACGATAGTACATCCTTCTTTGTATTCCCCTCTTAAATAACGATCGGTCAATTCATCTTCAATGTATTTCTGAATCGTCCTTCTAAGTGGTCTTGCTCCATATTTCTGATCATATCCTAACTTCAGAATATAATCCTGAACAGCATCGCTCATCTCAATCTTTATTCCCTTATGTTCAACCTCTTCGATAACTTCCTGAAGCATAAGATTGACAATCTGCTTTAATTCATCCCTCTCGAGTTCATTAAATACAATTATCTCATCTAGACGGTTTAAAAACTCAGGTCTGAATATTTCCTTTAATACCTCTTTTACTTTATTCTCTAGAGCTATAAAACTGTCATTGGCAAAACCTATACCATGTGCCTTAAGGCTAGTACCGGCGTTTGAAGTCATAATTATTACTGTGTTTTCAAAACTAACCGTCCTTCCATGGCTGTCAGTCACTCTACCATCCTCAAGTATCTGTAAAAGCATATTGAACACATCGGGGTGGGCTTTTTCTATTTCATCCATAAGAATAACCGAATAGGGTTTACGTCTAACTTTTTCTGTTAATTGCCCTCCATCATCATAACCCACGTAACCCGGAGGTGCTCCGATCATTTTTGAAACGGTATGCTTCTCCATATACTCGGACATATCCAATCTTATCAGTGCCTCTTCACTTTCAAAGAGCTCAACAGCAAGAGCTTTGACTAATTCAGTTTTCCCGACTCCTGTTGGACCTACAAAGATGAAGGAAGTAGGCCTCTTTTTCTTCTTAAAGTCCGCTCTGTTACGTCTTATTGCCTTTGCAACACTTGTAACAGCTTGTTGCTGACCTATAATTCTATTGTGCAGCCTTTCTTCAAGATTAAGTAGTTTTTTCGCTTCAAGCTCTGTAAGCTTTTGAACAGGTATTTTCGTCCAAGCTTCAATTACTTGTGCCACATCATCTATTGTTATTTCCAGCTCTTTGTTTTTGCATTCCAATTCATTTATCTGCTCAATAAGCTTGCATTCCCGTACCTTAAGATCTGCAGCTTTTTGGTATTCAGAAATAGAGTCGGCAGAAATTGCACTTTCCTTTTCTTCCTGAACCTTTTTAAGTTCTTCCTTAAGTGCATCAAATTCTATGAGGCTCACATTATTAATGTTTGCTCTTGAACCCGCTTCGTCAAGAACATCTATAGCCTTATCCGGAAGAAAACGATCCGTTATATATCTCTCAGCCATAATAACTGCTGCACGGATTACATCATCAGGTATTTTTACCCTGTGATAGGTTTCATAGTAGTCTTTAATACCGCTTAAAATCTCTATTGACTCTTCAACAGAAGGTTCGTCAACCATAACAGGTTGAAATCTTCTTTCAAGAGCCGAATCCTTTTCTATGTGTTTACGGTATTCATTTAGTGTAGTGGCACCAATAACCTGTATTTCCCCTTTTGCCAATGCAGGTTTTAGTATGTTACCCGCATTCATAGCTCCTTCTGCTTCACCTGCACCCATGATATTGTGAAGCTCATCTATTACAAGAATAATGTTGCCAAGACTCTTTGTTTCTTCAATTATACCCTTCATTCGGCTTTCAAACTGACCCCTAAACTGTGTACCTGCAACTATACTAGTCAGATCAAGAAGGTATACCTCAGTATTGAAAAGCTTTGCTGGGACTTTCTTCTCAGAAATTCTCACTGCTAAACCTTCGGCTATAGCTGTCTTACCTACTCCCGGCTCACCTATCAAAACTGGGTTGTTTTTATTTCTCCGGTTCAGAACCTGGATTATTCTGTCTATTTCGTTCTGACGTCCTATAACCCTGTCAATTTTACCTTCTTTAGCCTTATCATTAAGGTTTGAACCGTAGGTATCAAGATACTTTTTCTTTTTTGGCGGCTTCTTTTCTTGCGTTTTTGTTCTTGTATTATTTTTGCCTTCCTTATCTTCCTTTGCGGAACCATCCTCCGTAGTTTCTTTATGTTCGTCATTTTTACTTCCAGAGGGCTCATTACTCTTAAATAAAGTCTTGTTAAAAAGATTAAGGAAAGGATTGGAATTGTTATTCCCTCCCGGGTCTGAAACCATACCGCCTAAATTATTTATATCAATATCCTCAAAAAGACTTCCCATCTGCTTATTTAAGTCTTCCATTTCTTCATCAGAAATACCTGTCTGTTCAATAATCTGGTTTATCGGCTGAATACCCTGTTTTCTAGCACAGGAAAAACATAAACCTTCCTGATTTTGTTTGCCGTCTACAATTTTTGTTATAAACACTACTGCTATATTTTCCTTACATATTGAGCACATCATCATTATTATCATCTCCAATCACAAGAGCAGCTACAGTTCTAAGGCATACCAAAGAATAAGTTCCTACGTTAGTGTAAAGAAAAATTTGGTAAAATTCATTTACTATTTATACAAATTCCTATACTCTTAAAAAATTAACAAGTCAATAGATGTAATTATAACCCAATAAAATCAACTATTTCAAAACACCCTTTGACTAGTTATTATCTAGAAATCACCTTATTACTACAATATGCTTATTATATTGTTATATTTCTCTTTGTTACTTAAAACAAACTAATATTTATAATTATTGTTATACATCAAGTATATCATACAATATTTTTTTGGTCTAACCATCCTTAAGAATTTTTTTAAGGAACTGACCGGTGTAGGATTCCTTAACTTTTACAATTTCTTCAGGAGTCCCCTGAGCAACAATATTGCCTCCATTATTACCACCTTCTAGACCTAAGTCAATTATATAGTCCGAAACTTTTATCACGTCAAGGTTATGTTCAATAACCACAACTGTATTTCCCGCGTCAACCAACCTTTGAAGTATATTAATAAGTCTGTGGACATCGGCAATATGAAGACCGGTAGTTGGTTCATCAAGTATATACATAGTCTTTCCCGTACTTCTCTTTGATAATTCTGTAGCAAGTTTAACCCGCTGTGCCTCTCCTCCCGATAAGGTGGTTGAAGGCTGACCCACCTTTATATAACCAAGACCTACGTCATTTAGAGTCTCGAGCTTTTTGTGTATTTTAGGTATGTTCTTGAAAAACTCAACAGCCTCTTCAATCGTCATATCTAAGACGTCAGCGATATTTTTACCTTTATATCTGACCTCCAAGGTCTCCCTATTATATCTTTTACCCTTACATACTTCACACGGAACATAAACATCAGGTAAAAAATGCATTTCTATTTTAATTATACCATCACCGCTACACGCTTCACAACGTCCTCCTTTAATGTTAAAGCTGAACCTGCCAGCTTTATAACCTCTCGTCTTAGCTTCTGTAGTATTTGAGAAAACCTCTCTAATCAAATCGAATACTCCGGTATAAGTTGCAGGATTAGACCTAGGTGTGCGTCCTATAGGTGACTGATCTATATCAATAACCTTGTCCAAGTGCTCTAAGCCTTTTATTGCTGTATGCTCTCCAGGCTTTTGCTTTGCACGGTTCAACTCATTTGCCAATCTTTTGTACAATATTTCGTTTACAAGACTACTTTTACCTGACCCTGAAACACCGGTCACAGAAGTAAAAACTCCCAAGGGTATTTTTACATTTATATTTTTTAAATTGTTCTCCTTAGCTCCCAAAACCTCAATCCACTTTCCGTTAGGCTTGCGGCGCTTCTTTGGTATTTCTACTTTCTTTCTTCCACTTAAGTATTGCCCAGTTATTGAGTTGGGGCTTTTCTTAATTTCCTCCACTGTACCCTTTGCAATAATCTCGCCACCATGAACACCTGCACCAGGACCTAAATCTATAATATAGTCCGAGGCATTCATAGTATCTTCATCATGTTCAACTACTATGAGCGTATTTCCCAAATCCCTCAATTTTCTCAAGGTTTTAAGAAGCCTTTCATTATCTTTTTGGTGAAGCCCAATGCTAGGTTCATCTAGAATGTATAAAACCCCTATGAGCCCAGAGCCAATCTGAGTGGCAAGCCTGATCCTCTGAGCTTCCCCACCGGAAAGCGTACCGGCCGCTCTTGACAGTGTCAGATATTCAAGACCCACATCCACCAAAAAACCCAGCCTTTCTTTAATCTCTTTGAGAATCTGGCGTGCTATAAGCCTGTCCCTCTCAGAAAGCTCCACATTGTCAAAAAATTCCTTTGTCTCTCCTACCGAAACAGAACATATTTCATTTATATTGCGTTTACCCACTGTAACTGCAAGAGATTCTTTTTTAAGCCTTGCACCTTTACACTCAGGACAAAGGTCATTGCTCATAAATCCTTCGTAGTATTGCTTCGCACTTTCCGAATGTGTTTCTTTATATCTTCTCTCTAAACTATTTACAATGCCTTCAAAGGAAGTCATAAATGAACCGCTACCGTAATCTTTCTCATATTCCACCTTGATTTTTTCGCCCTTTGTTCCATAAAGAATTATATCTACTATTTTGGACGGAAGCTTCTCCACCGGTGTATCAACACTAAATTTATAGTGTTTTGCCAAGGCATTTATATACATTCTTGCATATCCATCGCCATTTGCAACATTCCAACCATTAGCGTGTACAGCTCCTTCAGCTAAGGATTTTGACTTGTCGGGTATAACCATGTCAGGGTCAATTTTCAGTAATGATCCGAGCCCCCCACAGGTAGGGCATGCCCCAAAAGGGTTGTTAAAGGAAAACATCCTTGGTGTAAGTTCGTCAATGCTTATACCACAATCACTACAGGCAAAATTCTGGCTGAATAGAAGCTCTTCCTTGCCTACAACATCAACAATAAGTAAACCATTACTCAATTTGAGTACTGTTTCTAAAGAATCGGTAAGCCTCTTTCTAATATCAGCTCTTACAATTAACCTGTCAACAACAATTTCAATGTTGTGCTTTTTGTTTTTATCAAGATTTATTTCATCAGTAATCTCGTAGATCTCTCCATCCACACGGATTCTAACATAGCCGCTTTTTTTTATATCCTCTAGCAGCTTGTTATATTCACCTTTCCTACCTCTTACCACAGGTGCTAAAAGCTGTATCTTTGTGCCTTCCTCCATATCCATTATGCTGTCTGCCATCTGGTCTACAGTCTGTTGGGCTATTTCCTTTCCACAGATATGACAATGCGGTACACCAATTCTTGCATATAAAAGCCTGAGATAATCATATATTTCAGTTACTGTACCTACAGTAGACCGGGGATTTCTGCTGGTTGTCTTCTGGTCTATAGATATGGCAGGAGATAACCCCTCTATATAATCTACCTCCGGCTTCTCCATCTGCCCTAAAAACATTCTCGCATAAGAAGAAAGGGATTCCATATAACGCCTCTGTCCTTCAGCATAAATAGTGTCAAAGGCAAGGGAAGACTTTCCGGAACCGCTAAGACCTGTAATAACCACAAGTTGATCTCTAGGTATTTCAATATCAACATTTTTCAAATTGTGCTCTCTCGCACCTTTTATAATAATTTTGTCTTTCACCATAAATAACACTCTCATTTCCAATCAATATACAACTCTATTAATTACGGCACCGGTCATTGCTACCTTGATTAATATTCCGATGCGGTATATATTATATCAAATACAAAGAAAAAATCAAAACATCAGTTCGCCGGAAATATTCTGTATATAAGTTAAAGGTCAAACTTTTTTTTGAGCTCAGTAACCTTATCCCTTAAATCAGCAGCCCTCTCAAACTGCAAATCTGCTGCTGCATTTTTCATCTCTTTTGTCAATCTTTCAATAAGTTCTCGTGCCTCACTAGCACTTAAGGTATCTTTATCATTATACACAGCATAGTCTACACTTTCCTCGGCAGCTTTTGTAGCTTCAATAACATCCCTTACACCTTTTTTTATACTCTGAGGTGTAATTCCGTGTTCTTCATTATATTCAATCTGAAGCTTTCTTCTCCTATTGGTCTCGCTGATGGCTTTCTTCATGGACTCGGTAATGGTATCGGCATACATTATTACTTTACCTTCAACATTTCTAGCGGCTCTACCAACGGTCTGAATTAGAGAAGTTTCCGATCTTAAGAATCCTTCCTTATCGGCATCAAGTATAGCTACCAAAGAAACTTCAGGTAAATCAAGACCTTCTCTTAAGAGGTTTATACCAACTAAAACATCAAAGACACCAAGCCTCAAATCTCTAATAATCTCCATTCTTTCAATAGTTTGAATATCCGAGTGGAGATACTTGACTTTAAAATCTAGTTCCTTAAGGTAGTCGGTAAGGTCTTCCGACATTTTCTTTGTCAATGTAGTAACCAAAACTCGTTCATTTTTCTTTATTCTTTCATTTATTTCGCCAATTAAATCGTCAATTTGTCCCTTAACTGGCTTTACGATTATTTCAGGGTCAATTAGCCCTGTAGGTCTTATTATCTGCTCAACCACCTGTTGTGAGTTAGCCTTTTCATATGCAGCAGGCGTTGCACTGACAAAAATTATCTGATTTATCCTCTCTTCAAACTCACTAAATTTTAAAGGTCTGTTGTCAAAAGCCGAAGGCAATCTAAAGCCGTAATCCACCAACGACTGCTTTCTAGATCTGTCTCCGTTATACATCGCTCCGACTTGGGGAACAGTAACATGGGATTCATCTATCATCATCAGGAAATCATCGGGGAAATAATCAATTAGTGTGTAAGGAGCACTCCCTGGCTTTCTGCCGCTTATGTGTCTTGAATAATTCTCAATTCCCTGACAAAAACCTACTTCCTGTAACATTTCAAGATCATACATGGTTCTTTGTTCAAGCCTTTGTGCTTCAAGCAGCTTTCCGTCTGCCTTGAGTTCTTTCAATCTTTCTTGAAGTTCTTGTTCTATATTTACAATTGCCTTTTCCATTTTTGCCCTTGTGGTTGCATAGTGGGAAGCAGGAAATACTGCAGCATGGGACATGGTACCCAATATTTCACCAGTAAGGTAATTAATTTCAGTTATTCGGTCTATTTCATCACCAAAAAACTCCACACGAATTACCTCTTCCGATGAATAGGAAGGAAATATGTCCAGCACATCTCCTCTTACACGAAACCTCCCTCGTTTAAAGTCTATTTCGTTTCTTTCATACTGTATGTCAACAAGCTTTCGGATAATTTCGTCCCTGTCCCTTTGCATACCCTTTCTCAACGACAGCATAAGGTCGGTATAGTCCTCCGGATCACCTAGACCATAAATACATGAAACACTAGCCACAATAATTACGTCTTTTCTTTCAAATAGGGCAGCAGTAGCTGAGTGCCTTAATTTGTCTATCTCATCATTTATGGAAGAGTCTTTTTCTATATATGTGTCTGTAGATGCAATATACGCTTCCGGCTGATAATAGTCGTAATAACTTACAAAGTACTCTACCAAATTATTCGGAAAGAACTCTTTAAACTCACTGCAAAGCTGTGCAGCAAGTGTTTTATTGTGTGCAATTATAAGGGTTGGCTTTTGCACCCTTTCAATTACATTAGCCATGGTAAAGGTTTTACCCGAACCGGTGACACCTAAAAGTGTTTGTCCTTTTAGTCCTCGGTTAATGCCTTCACACAATTTATCAATAGCCTTAGGCTGGTCACCGCAAGGCTTGTATTCTGATACAATCTTAAACTCCGGCATAATTACTTCTCTCCCAAAATTTTAATTAGATATATTATACCACACTGAATTACATGTTCAAACATATGTTTGGGAAATTTTAAACTGAAACTATATTATCGTGATTCCATGCCACTTTAGAGATAGACCTCCCCCTCAGCCAAAGCTCTTTTTTACAGCATATATAGGAATAATTTCACAAACTAAGCATATATACTTTTTACTAATTTTGTATTATTTTCCATGATTATATGGCATAATTTTATGCTTCACAAACTAAAGTATCCTTGAATTCTACTATAGTCGTAATGTATAATATACTTATAATAAAAAGGAGGTAAAAATTTGAAAACTTTAAAAAATATTATTTTTTCTGCCATAATAACTTTTTTGTTGGCATTTATTTTAAACTACATATGGCTACCAGCATGGAATATTCGGTCTATTGGAACATGGTTATTTGTAATTATAATTCTACTTATCTTTGCTAAAACATCCTCGGTTCTTAATACATTTTGGTCTATTAATCCTTTTAAAAATAAAAAGCTTCCTAAAACATCAATGGTGACTTTCGGAATTATCACTGTACTTGTCATCCTTTTAGCAGTAGCAGGACTTTTTAGCAGTAGATTAGTTAAATCAAAAGAATATGCCTCTCTTCTAGAACAAAACATTGTAGATGGTGATATAGAGGATTACAAAGCTACTATTGATAATGTACCCTTGCTCGATAAAAACAGTTCCTTATTATTAGCTAATAGGAAGTTGGGAACTTTAATAGACGTTGTTTCTCAGTTTAAAATTGATGATAGTGAACAAATAACAGTTAAGGGTAAACCTATAAGGGTATCTATTTTAGAATATGATGGCTTTTTTAAATGGATAAATAACAAAGATTCTGGTTGCCCAGGTTTTATCAAAGTAGATATGACAACACAGGATGCTGACTTAGTACGGGTGGAAGGAGGCATAAAGTACTCACCGAGCGAATATTTCAGAAGGGACTTAAAAAGATATTTACGAAAAAACTTCCCTACACTAATGTTTGAACAATCAACATTAGAACTTGACGAGAACGAACATCCCTATTGGATAGCACCAATAGTCAGCTACAAAATAGGCTTATTTGGAGGTAGGGACATTATTGGAGTGGTGATAGTAGACGCAGTAACAGGTGTGGTACAAAAATATAATGTTGGCGAAATTCCTGACTGGTTAGACAATGTATTTAGTTCCTCATTAATTATGAATCAATATGATGATTATGGTAAATTGCAAAATGGATTTTGGAATTCCATAATTGGACAGAGGGGTGTAAAAGTTACCACAGACGGTTATAACTACATTCCTCAAGGCAATGACAATTATATTTATACAGGAGTTACATCTGCTGGTAAGGACGAATCAAATATCGGCTTTATTGTAGCAAACAAAAGAACAAAGGAAGTTGTTTATTATCCTCAGTCTGGTGCAGAAGAATATTCCGCTATGAGCAGTGCCGAAGGTATGGTCCAGGATTTAGGCTACCAATCAACTTTCCCTCTGCTCCTTAAAATCGAAGGTCAACCAACATATATGGTAGCTCTAAAAGACGCTGCAGGCCTTGTAAAAATGTACGCTATGATAAATGTAGAGAAATACCAGATAGTCGCAATTGGAGACACTATAAAAACCAGTCAAAATAAATATCGAGAACTGCTAAAGAACAGCGGTGTAGAGGTTTTTGAATCTGAAAAATTCCTTGTAAAAGGTAAAATAGAAGCTATTAAGGAGGCTACTAAACAGGGAACAACCTATTATTATATAAAACTTGAGAATAATAAAAAGTACTTTTCTTTAAGCATCGTTGATAATGAAGAAATAATTCTTTTACAGGTTGGAGATTATGTGGAATTAAACAGTGAAATTGATGAAGGCAAGACTATTTTACCTGCAATTTTGGTTAAATAAAACACAAATATTTAATAGAGTGGATATCCTGAGCCTTTTTCATGGGTATCCCTCTAATTGATATTAAAAGAGAAATAGTAGACAAGTTGGAGCCAGCGGATTTAGATAAAAACTGAAGCAAATACCAAATTTATTGATTGGGGACAGGAAGTTTGATCTGTTCCAAATCAAACCCCGATGGGTTTTGAAAGACTCTAAGTTCAAACTCCTTTGCAACAGCTAAAATATGATCAAATATATCCGATTGTGCTCGTTCAAAGTTTACCCAGTTAGTATCATTGGTAAATGCGTAAATCTCCAACGGCAATCCATGCTCGCCCGGTGCAAGTTGCCTAACCATTTGAATCATATTACTGTGAATTTTAGGATGGTTTTTTATATAGTTTTCTATATAAATCCTAAAGGTTCCTATATTTGTAAGATTCCTTCTGTTAACAGGGTTGTTTGAATTGATTTTATTCTTTGCGTTATATTGTTCAATCTCTTTCTCTTTACTTTTTATATACTCTTTCAGAAAGTTAATTTTTTTATACTTTTCTATCATTTCTTCTGTACAAAACTTTATACTTTTTACATCAATGTATATAGAACGTTTAATTCGCCGCCCTCCAGCTTCCGACATACCCCTCCAGTTTTTGAAGGAATTGGACATAAGAGAATATGCCGGAACAGTCACATAGGTCATATCAAAATTCCGTACCTTTACTGTTGTCAACGTTATATCTATAACGGTTCCATCTGCACCATAATTGGCCATTTCAATCCAATCACCAATTCGAAGCATGTCATTTGAAGTCAGCTGTATTCCTGCAACCAAACCAAGAATTGAATCTTTAAATATAAATGAAAAAACTGCTGTCAATGCTCCAATTCCACTTAGTAAAATTATAGGACTCTTACCCATAAGATATGCAACAATAACTATTCCAAGAATGATTGATAAAACTATTTTAACAACCTGCAAAAACCCCTTAATAGGTCTCACTTTAGAAATTGGGTACTTTCTATATATATCATCAACCGAATCTAAAACTGCATTAATTACAAATATCACAACAATTAGAATATAGGCTAATACTAACCGCTGAATCAAATCATAATAATTTGTAAAAATTGAAGCCATAGAATATATAACTAAAGCTGGTACAATAAGAGATAATTTATGAAAAACCTTTCTGTCCAGTAAAGCGTCATCCCATTCAAACTTATTTTTCTTTACAAATCGTATTATAATTTTTAGGAAGAAGCTCTTAACTATAATATAAGACAAAATAGAAGCCAAAATGATGAGTGAAGCAATTATTCCCCCAGATAAAACTTCCGCAGGTTTTGTGCCAAGTCCGTATTTTATAAGCAAATCTTTAATCCAATCCATGATGTACAACCCTCACAGTTAATTTTTTTGATATTATATAGTAGTTTAGCTCATTATTCAAACAATAAACATGATAATAATAGAGAGCATTCCTGTAATTAAGTTTTATGGTCTTTGAAAATAAAAGTACCCTCTGTTAAAATACTGTGTATAAGGAGCTTACAAGCACTTATCACTTAACGG
>JGI24712J26585_10000103_pt1 | contig 64814 bp, 64 predicted proteins | sample BioPla3DNA2_FD_26585 | JGI IMG/M metagenome (IMG submission 26585) | reverse complement strand
TTTAGTAGATCCTAAAAAGCGCAATTTCGAGCACTATAAAAATGTTACCTTGTTTAAACCTAATTTCAAAGAGTTAGTTGAGGGAATGAAACTTGAAGGAGTTCCTAGAAACAGTTCAAAAGCGGTTGCAGATGCTGCAAACAGTCTGTTGAAACATCTAAATGCAACCTATGTAATGGTAACACTATCAGAGCATGGTGTTTTGATTACTAATGGAAAGGAATACTTTCATATGCCTGCCCAAAAGCGCGAAATATCCGATGTTAGTGGAGCCGGTGATACCGTGATAAGTGTTTCGGCAGTTGCGTTAGCGTGTGGTATAAAAGCTGATGTAGTTGCCACCATTGCTAACATAGCAGGGGGATTGGTTTGTGAAAAACCGGGAGTCGTTCCAATTGAAAAAGAGAGTCTTTTGTCAGAAAGCATTGAGTATTTTGAAACGCAAGAGTAGTACAAACACTAAATAACATAGCCATCATGAATAAAACTTTAATAATCCTTTTATTGCTTGTCACAACAACACTTTTGGGGCAAACAAATCATCGCGATTCGATAGATGTTTTACACTATAATTTGCATATAGATATAACGCAAATCCCTCAAACAACTATAAGTGGCAAAGCAATTATTGAGTTTAGCCCACTTTTTAACTATTCGGATAATTTTGGTTTTGATTTACAGAAACTGACAGTTGACAGTGTCAAGTTTAACGGCAATGTTGTTGATTTTCAACACACAAATGATGTAGTGCGTTTTGTTACAACTCAAAACTATAATGTTACAGACACCTTATCAGCAGAGATATATTATCAAGGCGTTCCAGCCAAAGACCCGTCAGGTTGGGGAGGCTTTTATTTCAATTCGGGGCAAGCTTTTAATCTTGGTGTAGGCATGAGAGTTAATCCGCATGTTTACGGACGTTGCTGGTATCCATGTATTGACAATTTTACCGATAAAGCAACCTACGATTTCTACATCACAACAATTCCATCACATACAGCAACTTGTGGAGGAGTGTTCCAAAGTGTGGCTCCCGATGCCAACGGAAATAAAGTTTGGCATTGGAAAATTGAACAGCCGGTCGCAACTTATATCACTAGTGTTGTTGTAGGAGAATTAGAGAAAGTTGAGTTTTCGTATCAAGGTTTAAATGGTCAAATCCCAATTGATATTTATTGTAAACCATCGCAAGTATCTTCCGCAACTACTGCTTTTGCCGATGTGCCATTAATGCTTCAGATATATGAAAATGCTTTTGGACCATATCCATATCCTCGTGCGGGATATACAGTAGTAAATTTCAACAGTGGAGCCATGGAACACGTTATGAACATAGCTTATCCAAATGATGCGTTAACCACCTCATTGTCAAGTCAAACCCTTATGGCTCACGAGCTATCACACATGTGGTTTGGCAATAGCGTAACATGTGCAACCGCCGAAGATATGTGGATGAACGAAGGCTGGGCAACCTTTTGCGAAGGAATTTTTGTAGAGGGAAGAGATGGATATGAAGAAGGGAAAAATTATTTTCTCGATAATCATAGATATGCATTGACCTCCGCCCATACAAACGATGGAGGATTTATTCCTCTATACGGTGTTAGTCACGAAAACACTTATGGTACAACAGTTTACAAAAAAGGTGCTGATTTTGTCCGCTCTTTGCGTGGATATTTAGGCGACTCTGTTTTTTTCGCAGCCGTAAAGTTGTGGTTTTCAGAAAATGCACATACATCTAAAAATACTTACCAGTTACGCGATTTTTTAACAGAAAAAACAGGGACAGATCTTACTCCATTTTTTGACACTTGGATATTTAATTCAGGCTTCCCTCACTATGCAATCTCTAATTTCTCTACAGAAGGTAATCAGGCTACTGTCGAAATAACGCAAAGTCGTTTAGGTGGCAGATATATAGGGAACGCAAATAAGGTAAATGTTTCATTTTTTCAATCTCCCGAGGTTTACGAAACTCATTTAATTGAGTTTGATGGTAAGAGTGGAACATCAACATTTAATTTACCGTTTAACGCCAAGTACGCAATTGTCGACTACAATTCGCTTTTAGCTGATGCCACAATCAAAAATGAATATATGCTTTATGGTCAACAGCAATCGTTTAGTAGTCAGTCGTTTATTGTTTATCCGCAAACAACAACCGACTCGGCATGGATACATGTAACCTACAATTTTGTTAAACCCGAAGAGCACGGACAGATATTCGATGGGATAGAACTTACACCACACTATTATTGGACAATTAATATGGAGTCGTATGGAAATTTTCGTGGTCGTGCCCGATTTAATCATACAACATCTCAAAATCCCGCTGATAGCGTATGGAAACCTGAACCAAATGATAGAATAGAGATGTTATACCGTGCACTCCCTTCCCAACCATGGACAAAAATTGATATTCAGAATTATTTATCTTGGATGGGTGGATATGCGTTTGTTGACAGCTTGCGACCGGGAGAATATGCTTTCGGAATTTGGCGATATGACTCAGTGTCAACACCGGCACAACTAGAAAATCAAAAGTGTAAAGTTTTCCCAAATCCAGCAAAAAACAGAGTGACAGTTTTCGTAGGGAACACCAATTGTACTGAGATAGAAATATTCAGTATCAACGGATTACAAATAGAGAAAATTACTTTGGATAATGCAACTTATATTGAAATAGATACAAACAACTACAAAGAGGGAGCTTATATAGTTCGATTTATGAACAAATCAGCACTAATAGAGAGTCGTAAACTGATTATAGCTAAATAATAAATGTGTACATTAACTCTAAACGGAAAGCTAATAAAATACAGGTATTCAAAAAATGAAGGGCTACCAATAGTGTTCCTTCACGGATACCTTGAATCTATGGATGTTTTCACACAATTTATAGATACCTACATGCCCGAAATCCCAACTTTGATATTAGATATTCCCGGACACGGTTGTTCCGAATCAATAGAGAAACATCAAACTATGGAGCAGATTGCTAACCAAGTTGTTTCGTTATTAGATTACTTAAAAATAGAAACATTTATTATTTATGGTCATTCAATGGGAGGATATGTGGCTCAGGCGGTAGTAAAACAGGTTCCACAAAGAGCAAAACTACTAGGACTGCTTCACAGCAACGTTTTTGCTGACAGCACTGAAAAGAGGGAAAATCGCCTACGTGAAGTAGAAGCAATAGAGCAAGGGAAATTACCAACAATAGCGCAACTATTTTTGCCAAAAGTGGTAGCAGATTTTAATTTCCAGCGATTAGTAAGCATTGTTTCGGAGTGGATTGAACGAGTTAAAACCATGCAACCGCAGGGGATAATCTCTTGTTTGTATGCAATGGCGTATCGTCCAGACAATACAGAGATGTTAAATGGCTCAACACCTATTCATTTAATTGGCAGTGATTCGGATCAGTTTTTGACTCAACAAATGATTGATAAAATGACCAAAGGCAGTGCATTGCACGAGGTAACAGTGATAGAAAAGTGTGGGCATGCATCATTCGTAGAACAACCACAACAACTTGCCAGAGCAATCAAAAGGGTTTATAAAGAATTTTGTTGAAAAAGGGGAAATTTATTTTTCTTCAGATGCACATGTAGCTATACATTTGATAACTTGGCTTAATCTCTGGTGTTTCAGCTCATAATACATTTTTTTCCCATCTCTTTGACTTGTAACAATTCCATTATATTTGAGAATACCTAAGTGGTGTGATGTAGCTGACTGTGTTATATTAAGATGCTTTTGAATTTGACTTACAGTCATTTTTTCGTCATTTTGCAAAAGATTAACAATTTCAATACGTAAAGGGTGAGCAAGCGCTTTTAGCATATCGCTTGACCGCTCTAGTAATTCTAAATTTAAAGATATTTTTTCTGTCATTTTACTAAAATTTATACCACAAAGATACAAATTACTATCTGTTATATTTACATATTTAGTTATGTGTTATATAACATATCGTAGCGGAATCCATTTTATACTGTAAAAAATTGCTTTTGCAATAACTTTAGGTAGTTTTATTAACGATTTTTGTATATTAGCAGGGAGAAATCAAAAACATTTGTTTTCCATAACACATAAAACTATTTACCTATGAGAATACTTCTTTTCCCCTTTTCAATAATATATGGGTTAATAGTTAGAGTTCGTAACTTTATGTTTGATCATGGGATAATTAAATCAGCTGATTATAATATTCCCACGATAGGTGTTGGAAACATAACTGTTGGAGGCACAGGCAAGACACCACACGTTGAATATTTAATAAATTTACTTCATAAAACACACAATATTTCAGTTTTATCACGTGGGTATAAGAGAGAAACAAGGGGAATTGTTGAGGCCACTATAGATTCAACAAGTATGGAAATAGGTGACGAACCAAAACAGATAAAACAAAAATTCCCAGACGTATCGGTAATTGTTTCTGCCAGTCGTAGGAAAGCAATTAATAAAATAGTGTCAGGACAGATAGGGAATAATCCCGATGTGATTATTCTTGATGACTCTTATCAGCATAGATATGTAAAGACAGGCGTAACAATTCTTTTAATTGATTATAACAGACCAATATACGAAGATCATATTCTCCCTTACGGAAGATTAAGAGAGTCTGCTGCTGATATTAATAGGGCAAATATTGTTGTGGTAACAAAATCACCAATGGATTTGAAACCTATTGAACGAAGAATTATTTATAAAAACTTAAATCTATATCCATATCAAACACTACTATTTTCGAGTTTGAAATATGGGAAACTTACTCCGCTGTGGGGTAATTCTGATAGTATTCCTGATGATTTTAATATCGAAGATTATACGGTGTTACTTCTTACAGGTATTGCAAATCCAGCACTTTTAAGAAAACATTTGGAAAATAGCTGCAACGAAATTATTGACTTGCGTTATTCGGATCATTATAAATACGGTGATAAAGATATAGCAAGGATTGAGACTGTGTTTGAGAAAATTGAAGCAACAAATAAAATTATTATTACAACCGAAAAAGATGCTGTTCGATTAAAAGATCTTCAAAGTATGAAGGATTCAACACTACCTGTTTTCTATATCCCAATTGAGATTGTTTTTCTCGACAATATGTCGGAAGAGATTGACAGGAAAATAATCTCTTATGTAAAAACAAATAGGGCTCAAAACACTCTAAACCATACAACATGGTATGATTCTTTTGATAAATTATAGTTTTATAATGTCACTAGATACAAAAAAGCCACCTGTCTAAAAAGGTGGCTTTTTTTGTATATTTAAGAATGTTGTCTTAGAATCTAACAACTGCTCCTATTGTAATTGCTCCTGTTGTTGCAAGTTCGTTAAGGCCAACTCCAGCTCCAAATGCGTTATTACTATCTTTCACTTCAACATCTGTTCCACCAATATTAACAGTTTGTTTTAAAGTCGTTTTTACGTATCCGATATTAAAGCCATCGATTTGTGCTAATAAAGATATATTATCGTTCAAATCATATGATACTCCTGGGAAAATAGTAACGCCAACTGCTGACATTTTTGGTCCATCAACTGTGACATTACCAATTGTAGTTTTTGATGAGCCTGAAGCAAACAATACACCACCTTGGAGAAAAACGCCAAACTTATCCATTTTAATAGGATAGTATCTAGCAAAAGGAGTTAATCCAAAACCTGAAGCTTTGTACTCTTCTGCTGGGTCAACAGTTGGGTCTTTTTCTTTACTTGTCATAAAGGAAAGTTCTAAACCAACTTCAAAGTTGTCAGAAAACCCAAATCCGATAATGGGAGCAAAAGCGAAATCAGTCGCTGATGGTTGTTCTACGGTAACTGTACCACTTTTGACCTTACCACTAGTGCTGCCAAAGCTAATTTCACCACCCACAAAAAGTTGTGCATTAGTAAAGCTTGCTAAAGCAAACGTTACAACTGTAAGTAAAAAAATTCTTTTCATAATTCTTCTTAATTTAATTAACAGACTCAGTATTTTTATGTTCATCACTGTGGAGTCTTTTACACAGCTTTAGTTAATGATGCAAATATAACAAAAATATTAGTAATTTGTTTAAATGGTGTTAGAGGTTCTTTATTGTTTTGTTTTTATATTAGTTGTTTAATTTATAATTGAAAAATATTTTTGTTATTTGTTGTACTAAAAAAACAAAAGACTGTTTAATTTTAATAACAGTCTTTTGATGTTTGTGACATAATTAATCAAGTATTGTAACCCAATTATGTTTGTCTGGTAAATCACCATATTGAATTCCCACTAATGTTTCATAAAGTTTTAATGAAATTGGTCCGGGTTTTCCATCTTTACAGAATCTGTAAACGATACCCTTATCCATATCATTAATTTCATTAATGGGTGATATAACTGCTGCTGTACCGCAAGCTCCAACTTCTTCAAATGTCGATAATTCTTCGATATCTACCGGTCGTCTTTCAACCTTTAATCCCATGTCCTCTGCTAGTTGTATAAGGCTCATGTTTGTAATAGATGGTAGAATTGAAGTTGACTTAGGTGTAATATATGTGTTATCCTTAATTGCAAAGAAGTTAGCAGCTCCAATTTCGTCGATATACTTTCTTTCGCACGAGTCGAGATACATTGGCGAGCTATACCCTTGGCTTACTACTTTAACTGTACCGCGTAAGCTTGCTGCGTAGTTTCCGCCAACTTTTAGAGTACCTGTTCCAAGTGGTGCCGCACGGTCACTATCTCTAACTACTGCAATTTTTACAGGGGTAAGACCTCCCTTAAAATATGGACCAACCGGAGTTACAAATATTACAAACATATACTCTTTGGCAGGTTTTACTCCAACTTCTGCTCCTGTTCCTATTAGTAAAGGCCTTATGTACAAAGATGCTCCGTGCCCGTATGGGGGAACAAATCTTTTGTTGAGTTCTATTGTTTTTACTAACATTTCATAGAACAGTTCTAATGGTACTTCTGCCATGTGAGTTCCACGAGCTGAGCGTTGCAATCGTTTTGCATTTTCGTCCCATCTGAACAGACGTATTTTACCATCTTTTCCACAGTATGCTTTCATTCCTTCGAAAGCTTCTTGTCCGTAATGTAGAGCAGAGGCAGCCATATGCATTGGGATATACTCTGAACTTGAGACTTCTATTTCGCCCCATTTTCCATTACGATAATAACAGCGAACATTGTAATCGGTTTTTATATAACCGAATCCAAGTTTGCCCCAATCAATATTATTCTCCATATATTATTGTTTTAAAGTTATCAATACACAAAGATAGCATAATGTATTATAAAAAAAAACTGTTTCGTAACTAGTTTTTATATTCAGTTGCGAAACAGTAGTGCTTTTATGTTGTTACTTTATGAGCCAATTAGGCTAATGCGCCATATTTAATTAAATCGCTTCTGGGAGGTACTATCATAATAGGTGAAGAGGTGTTCAATTTTTCTTCCCTGCTTATCCATTTATTGTATTGTTTAAGCATCATTACGATTATGTCGGCATCAATAAGTTCTGTAAATCTGAATGTTTCAGCTTTGAAAGGTTGTTTTCTCTTAGCTGTTTTAATACCGTAAACCACACCATGCTTGTCTAACATTTTTTTTGTGAAATAGATATTATTTGCCATATCTTTTTTCATAAAAGGATCGGTAATAAACGGTTTTATCATATTAACGTTGCAGTTATAATAACGCGATAGGTATAAAATCCATGCTAACGATTCTTTATACTTTTTGTCGTGGTCAACAGGTACAACTAATTCTTTGTAATAGTCGTGTCGTGGACGTTTACTGGTTACGACGAACGGAATGTTAGACTCTGTTATAATGGAATTAAACACCGAATTTTTATATCGTTTGCCAACAAGAGGGTATCTATACGGCAAAACTACAAGGTTTGCATTTGCTGATTTTATTTCATTAATAACCAATCTTTTTGAGTCTCCAGGTTTTACTAGTGCAATCGCGTCTAATTTGGTGGTTTCTTTAATCTCTTTTGCTTTAGCTTCCATTTTTTCTTTTAAAGTGGCCACTTCATTTGTAGAGACACTCTTTTTTGAACCTAAAAACCCCTTCTTTGTACTGATAATTTTTAGAAGCAAAATACCATTGTTCATCACACGTGCTAACTGAATTGCATGAGCCAGCGAGTACTCTGAACTTTCTGTAAAGTCCCAAGGTACAACAACATATTTCTTTTCTGTATCCATGTCTATTTTTTTATCTATGAACCCTATAAGAATTATTCCGCTAAGTTACGAATATTTTCTAATTGTTTATGCTTATTTACGTCACGTAATTTTTTTGCTGATTGTGTAAAATATTGGTGCTTTGAAATAAATTCAATTTGCACGTTATTCCATTTTTCAATATTGTTTTCAATTGCCTCATTTTCAACAAGTTCTCGAAACAGCATATTGGAAACAGGGACAAAGTCTACTCGACCTAAGTAATCTAAGTCGGCGTCACAAATAATTTCTTCAAGCTTATTTTTTGGCATTGGTGGCATTCTTGTTGCAAATATTAAATCACAAATTTTTGTTATTTGTTCTTCTGAATAGTTATAACGCGGAAGAATCTCTTTTGTTCTCTGAATTCCCAATAATTCATGATCTTTATATCCGCGAGTGTAACCTATATCGTGAAACAGTGCAGCTGTTTTTAGTAATAACAACTCCTCTTCGCTGACCTCTTCACGACGTGCTATTATTTCAACTTGATTGACAACATCTATTGTATGTTTAACATTGTGGTAATATAGATTTTTAGGTAGCTCATGTTCCAAAATATCTAAGATCTCCTCTTCTAAATCGTCGAAACGAATAAAAGCTAACTTAATTTGGAAATCATGATTTGGGACCAATCCTTCCCCTTTAACTGACAAGTGTGGGCGAAATCCTTCAATTACATATAAATCGGCATCGCCCTGATATTTAACAGGAAGTTTTCCATAATATTGGCAAATGAAATAGTCTCGAACTAATTCATAGGTACTGCCTGAAATATTTACTCTATTTAAATCACCGGTAGCTTCAACTCTGCTAGCAATATTAACCGTTTCTCCCCAAATATCGTATTTTAGATCTTTCTCACTTTCAAATTGTGCAAATACGTGACCTGTATGGATACCCATTCTCAGCCCCCATATTTTCTCCTCTTCTTCTGGATATCTGCTTTTTAAATGTATCATATATTGTTGCATTTCAAAAGCTGCTAATACTACTTCAATAGGGTTAGTCCTGTTTTTCTTTGGAATTCCACCAGCGCAAACATATGTGTCGCCAATGGTTTTTATTTTTTTTATATTTAAGTCTTTAACTGTTTCATCGAAATGATAGTAAAATCTATCTAAATCATCAATTAGCTTTTCAGCTTTATCTTGTTCTGTAAGTTTAGAGAACCCAACTACGTTACTAAACAAAACAGTAACCATTTTATACCTAACACCTTTATTTTTTTGCCGTTTATCTGATTCAACATAATCTGATTCTTTTTTTGCCAACGCCATTTCATATCTCTCTTGCTCTTTAATAAAAGCCTCCGTTTTCTCATATAGAAGAGACTTTAGTTTTTTTCGTTCATGGGCAAAACGGAATCTGATACTAAAATAAATCAGCAAAATAAAGCTTATTATAAGAGAAATTCCTAACAGTAAAGCTTTTCCTGTTAATAACGAATTTGTTACAATTAAATGTCCTTGAATTCTTTGACCATCAGGACTAATGTAAACAATATCGTATTTGCCCTTATCTAAGCTTCCCAAATAAAGATTTTCATTGTTGTCTACGAGGAATATTTTATTGTCTCCTAAAACTTCAATATTTGCATTATGTGGGACCTGCAATACAAAAGTATTGTTTTGTACCTCAACAACGCAATTTAATGAGTCGGGTTCTATTCGTACTAACTGATGTGAAAACAGACTAAGTGTATCACAGCAGCATAGCAAAACCAAAAGCAGAACTACAATATGCTTTTTCAAACGTATTTAGGTGTTATGTTACGTAAATCAGACGTTAAAAATAAGATTTTAACAAAATAAACAGAATAATTTTTAATAAATTTTGGCTAACATACTATATTTTTTGATCAAAATAAGGTATTGTGTGAGCAAAGTTTTATCGTACAGCAAAGTATTTTTATTTGACAGGGGCTGATTTTTGAAACAAAACAATTACACCGGATTATTTTTTTGTTTTGTAAGAAAGCATTCCACATGCTGCAGAAATATCTTCACCCCGTGATTTTCTGATTGTAGTGATAATATTGTTATCCGATAATTTATCTCTAAAATATATTAATTTTTCGCTGGGCGAAGGTTTGTAGGGGAGTAGAGGGGTTTCGTGATACCTTATAAGATTAACTCTGCAAAACAGCCCGTTCAGAAGTTTCGTTAATTCTTTTATGTGATTGTCGCTATCATTAATTCCGTCGAACATTATGTATTCGAACGATAATCTGCGTTGTCCCCGCCAATCGTATTTGCGCAATATATTTATTACTGATTTAATGTTGTTTGATTTCTGTACGGGCATCAACTCCTCACGTTCATTTTCAAAAGGAGAGTGTAATGAAATTGCTAAATGACAATTACTTTCTTCGAGAAATCGTGTAAGTTTGTTTGTTATCCCAACAGTAGAGACAGTAATACGTCTTGGACTCCACCCAAAACCCCAATCGCTAGTCAAAACATTACAAGCTTTTAATACTTCATCTAAATTGTCAAAAGGTTCGCCCATTCCCATAAACACAATATTTGTTAATTGGGGAAATTCTGGGAGTGAATATACTTGGTTAACTATTTCGGCAGCCGAAAGGTTTGAATCGAATCCTTGTTGACCAGTCATACAAAATTTACAGCCAAGTTTACAACCCACCTGCGATGATACACATAGTGTGGTCCTATCTTCTTCGGGGATATAAACTGCTTCAACCCCCAATCCTTCCGATGTTTTATACAAATATTTTATTGTTCCATCAATCGATGTTTGGTACATGTCAGGATCTTTAGTTCCGACAACAAAATTATTGTTCAAAATTTTTCTGTGATTAGCAGAGATGTTTGTCATTTTGTCAAAATTCGAAACGCGTTTCTTGTAAATCCATTCAACAATTTGTTGGGATGTATATTTAGGCATTTCAAATTTTGTAATTTCACCGCGAACTTGTTCAGGAGATAGGGCGAGAAGTGTTGTTTGCCGACTCATGTTTTTATTTGCAAAAGTACAAAAATATATTTGTTAGTTGTGTTTTATGAGTTGCATGAATTTCAGTTTGATTTGTTGTGTAGCTATTTATGAAAAAACAGAGTATCTTTGGGCTCAAATAATCAAAAATAACGATGAAACAAGTAAAAAATATTTGCTGTATAGGAGCAGGTTATGTTGGAGGTCCAACAATGGCTACTATTGCACAAAAATGTCCAGAAATAAAGATAACAGTTGTAGATATTAATGCAAAGCGTATTGCCGACTGGCAAACCGATGAGCTGCCAATTTACGAGCCGGGTTTGCTCGAAGTAGTTAAGGAGTCGCGCGGTAGAAATCTGTTTTTTAGTACCGATGTAATTAATGGCATTAAGGAAGCCGAAATGATTTTTATAAGTGTTAATACGCCCACAAAAACATACGGTGTTGGTAAAGGTCGTGCAGCTGACCTTAAGTTTGTGGAATTGTGTGCACGCCAAATAGCAGAATATGCAGAAAGCGATAAAATTGTTGTTGAAAAATCGACAATACCGGTTCGTACTGCAAGTGCAATTAAAACAATTTTGGCGCAAAGCTCGTCGAAAGTTAAGTTTCAGGTTTTGTCAAATCCGGAATTTTTGGCAGAAGGTACCGCAATAAGAGATTTGCAAAACCCCGACAGAGTTTTGATAGGGGGAGACCAAACCCCGGAAGGATTAGAAGCTATCGAAGCACTTACCTCAATATATGCACGTTGGGTTCCACGTGAAAGAATTATACAAACAAACATATGGTCGTCAGAGTTAAGTAAATTAACAGCGAATGCCTTTTTGGCACAAAGAATATCTTCAATCAATAGTATTTCTGCACTTTGTGAAGTAACCGATGCAGATGTTGATGAAGTAGCGAAGGCAATTGGCTCAGACAGTCGTATTGGTCCAAAGTTTTTGAAAAGTTCGGTAGGATTTGGAGGTAGCTGTTTTCAAAAGGATATTTTAAATTTGGTTTATCTATGCGAACACTTTGGTTTACCTGAGGTTGCCGCTTATTGGAATCAGGTAATAATTATGAACGATTATCAGAAACGTCGTTTTGCAGATAAAATAATAAAAACATTGTTCAATACGCTATCAGGGAAAAAAATTGCCATGCTTGGCTGGGCATTTAAAAAAGATACAAACGATACCCGTGAGTCTGCCGCTATTTATGTTTCTGACCATTTAATGGAGGAGCAAGCAGAAATACATGTTTACGATCCCAAAGTTCCGGAGAAAGCAATGCAAAACGACTTGAATAACTTAGGAACGAGATCTTCAGAGGAGAATGAGAGATTATTAAATGTTCATAAGGATCCTTACAAGGCATGCAAAAATGCCCATGCAATAGCAGTAGTAACGGAGTGGGACGAGTTTAAGACCCTTGATTGGAAACGCATATACGATAATATGTTAAAGCCTGCATCGCTTTTCGATGGCCGTAATATATTAAATCACGATGAGTTGAGAAAAATTGGATTTAATGTGTATGCGATAGGAAAGGGCAATGTCGAAAAATAAAAGATTAGATATTAAAAAACAAAATATATAACAATCACAGAGGCTGTTAGAAATATCAGCCTCTGTTTTTTTGTGTTAAACGTCTGATGTTTTGAGAACAATGACATCAGATATTTTTTCAAATTCTTTTATAACCGACATATCGGAAGTGTCGTAAATTGTCAAGCCTTGTTCGGCGGCTTCGCCAACTTCTATAACCAAAGGGATCTGTGCTAAGAGGGATGTTTTTAATTCTTTTGCAAGCATTTCTCCTCCACCTTTGCCGAAAATATAATATTTTTCTTCGGGGTGAGGTTTTGGTGTAAACCACGACATGTTTTCAACTACTCCAAAAATTGGCACGTTTAACTCTTTGTTCCCAAACATCGATGCAGCTTTGCGAGCATCGTTGAGTGCAACCTCTTGTGGAGTTGTAACCATTACTACTCCGTCAAGTTTAAGCTTTTGCATAACGGTTAATTGAATATCTCCTGTACCAGGTGGAAAGTCGGCAATCAGATAGTCAAGTTCGCCCCATTGAGTATTTTCAAACAACTGCAAAATGGCATTTGCTGCCAATGGTCCGCGCCAAATAAGGCCTTGATCTTTTTTAATGAAAAACCCTATTGATATGATTTTCATTCCATATTTTTCGATGGTGAAAAAAGTCTCTTTACCGTTTGATTGTTCCACTAAAGGCTTTTCGTTTTCAATACCCAACATTTTTGGAATTGAGGGACCGTAAATATCAGCATCGACCATGCCTACTTTAAAACCTTGGCGTGCTAATGTAGCAGCCAAATTGACTGATACTGTTGATTTTCCGACACCTCCTTTGCCTGAAGCTACGGCTATAATATGTTTTACGTCGGGAATTTTAATTTTATTAAAATTGTTCATCTTTTTGTTTTATGATATATTAAAAATAAAAAATGTTATTTATATGTCCACTAATTTGCATGCTGTATTTTATTAAAAATCTCTGTTATAATTTTTGAGACTTTTGATTTAGGCTGGTACTCTATAATGCTTTTGCAATTCATCATAGCTTCAACCACTTGTTTGTCAAATGGAATTTTTCCGGCAAATGAGATGTTGTTTTCTTTGCAGTAACTTTCAATTTTGTGCGACATTGATGTATTAAGGTCATATTTATTGATTATTACCCAAGTTTTTAGGTCGAATTTAGATGCTAATTCCACCGTTCGTTTTAAATCGTGTATTCCCGAGAGCGTTGGTTCGGTAACTATAACAACACGGTCAACACCCGTAATTGATGATATTGTAGCACAGCCAATTCCCGGAGGTCCATCAATAATGTGTATTTTAAATTTTCCCTTGATAATTTCGGTTTTGGCTTTTTCGCGTATCATACTAACCAATTTGCCAGAGTTTTCTTCTCCTGGAGCCAATCGTCCATAAACCATTTGCCCATTTCTGAAAGTACCGGCGTACATTCGGCTTTTATCGTTGTCGAGCATAGTTATAGCATTTTCTGGACATATGCGTACACAAAGGTAACACCCATCACATAACGTTTCGTTAATAACTACTCTGTTCTCTTTAGTTGACATGGCATCAAATCGGCAAAAATTGACACAGTAGCCACAGTTTGTGCATTTGTCGTAATCTATTTCGGCTTTTTGACCTGCAATGTATATCTGTTCAAAATTAATTTCGGGCGAAAAAATCAGATACAGGTTGGCTGCATCAACATCGCAATCAGACAAAAAAACTCGTTCAGGAATTGTGGCAAATGCTGCACTCACAAACGATTTCCCTGTCCCCCCTTTACCACTAATTACTGCTATTTCCATATTCATTAATTATTTTATTTACAGTTTTATAAAGAGTATTGCCAAAATTGGTGTTTGTTTTGGCATAAATTTCTCCCTGAGAATATTGTTTTGCTATATCTCTATCGAATGGTATTTCAAGCAATAACGGTATTTTATTTACTTGTAAGTAGTTGTGTATGTCTCGGTAATCATCATCAGCGCGATTAATTACAACCCCGAAATGTTTGTTTAAATCTTTTAATATCTCAATTGATTGTTTTAAGTCGCTTAATCCAAATGGTGTAGGTTCGGTAACTAGAATGATGTAATCGGCACTGTCAACCGTATGAATAAACGGACACGAAGTTCCGGGCGGGGCATCGAAAAGTATAATTCCGCGGTTACCCGACTCTTTAATTGCCCGTTTTATAAGCGGAACAGGAGTATAAACTCCAACTTTAGTGCGCGATTCAATTATTTGTGAATTTTCGCTAATGTCGATAAAGTTAATTTTGCCGAGAGAAACCTCTTTTTCGTTAATAGCCTTAAATTTACATGCCTCGAAACATGCCCCACAGCCGTGACAAAGGTTGTCAAGAACGCTAATTACTTTTTGCTCAGATAAGAAGAAAATAGCATTATAGTTACACCACTCACTACACTTTCCACAATACTTGCACTTTTCAAGGTCGATAATCGGGTTAATCTGTGTTACATCAATTTGTTTGCTTTGTCTTCCGTTGAAAAACAGATTGGAATTAGGCTCTTCTGCATCACAGTCAGTAAGAGTGACTTTATGTCCCTTTTTATCAAGTACATAAAAAAGATTTGTTGAAAAGAATGTTTTGCCTGTCCCTCCCTTTCCACTCGCTATTGCAATTCTCATATTATAAGTAATTATAAGGTTGTTATAGTGTTTCTAACAATGTCTAAAATAAAAAGACAACCCCGAAATTTGTATCCGTATCATAGTATAGTGCAATTTTCGGGGGTAATTTGTCACAGTTTGAAACAATCTTAAGCTGTTATTATCCGCATTGATGACTGCCTCCACGCTTGTGGTCGCAGTAATTTGCAGTTAATTGCAATCGGTTGTTAATAAAATCGTTAACTAACTCTTCGGCAGGTTTCAAAGGTGCGCCAATAAAAACATTGATGTTTTGTTGATGAAACAGGTCAATAGCTTTTTGTCCCATTCCTCCACCGATTACATCAGTAACACCGTGTTGGGCAACCCATTTTGGGTATAGTCCTGGCACATGCTCGGGAGGTGTTAACATTTGTGTGTTTGTAATTTTGCCGTTGTTTACTTCAACAATTGCAAACTGTTGGCAATGTCCGAAATGGGCGCATAGTAGCCCGTTTTCCATAGGAAGTGCAATTTTTTTGTTCATATATCTATATTTTATTGGTTTAACCTCATACGAAAATTACACATTCCGTAATTTCTTCTTTGTGCGTTGGCTTCTGATTGTTCAGTTTGCTCCATAAATCGAAATCCTCTGTTTCGATTGTTTCCTTGCCAACCACCTCTAAAACGACACTGTCTGCCCATACCACCTCCGCGGTAACCACGCCCCATCCCGAGACCTCGTCCCGTTGGCTCTGTTCTATTAAATTCCATCATAATAATTCCTTTCCGCTTTAAAAATTTATATTCTTGGTCTGTCCTAATCATTTTTAATGATTTAACATCTCTATTATCTCTCCAATATTTTTCTCTTGATCTTTAAGTGTTATCATTTGAATTTGAAGATTTTCCAATATAGGTTTTACCTTTATTCCAAAATCGCCAGACACCACTTTGCTTACCTTTCGAGATGCAATAAACTGTACCGATGCTGGTCCTGCTCCGTCTGGAGCATCTTTGTTTGGATTTGGAAAGTACTCAGTTGATTTGGTTTCTGTATCGTAAATTACGAAATAAGCGCAACGTCCAAAACGTTGGTCAAGCTTTGATTCTAAACTGTTTCCTGTTGATGTTATTGCTACCTTCATTGTTAATTTAAATATTTATAGGTTTTATTTATAATTCAGTGTTGCAGTCGGCGCAAACATTTTGCGAACGCAGTTGTCCGCGCCTTTTTGCAATTTTATGGCCACATCTGATACAATAACAATATTCTGTTACCTCTTGAATATCAGATTGGCTATTCTCTTTTAGTGCTTCGATATTTTTCGAGCCACATAGTGCACATTCGGTTATTTCAACACTTTGGTTTTGATTATTAAACTGACATTTGCACGATTTGCAGTAATACCAATTACTATCAAAATAAATCTTCCCCCCCTCGATTGATATTGTGCGTCCTTCGACAAAAGCTTTTGCCAATTTTTGACGCACTGACATATAGATTCTTGTAAAAGTAGAGCGAGAAATATTCATCAACTCCGCTGCCTGATGGTGGTTTAAACCATCATAGTCGCAAAGTTTCAATGCTTCATACTCCTCAACCAACAAAAGGACTGGTTCGGTTTGGGGTTTTATTTGTCCTCCAAATGGCATAAAACCATTTATCGGTGGCATTTCTATAACTTTTCTCCAATTTCTACGACGTAACTGCATAATACAAAATTATGAACATATGTTCATGCAAATATAATAAACATATGTTTATTATGCAAATTTTATTCGGTTTTATACTTTTTCTTTTTTATATCTAGAGACACAGAAAGCCAACTGTTTTATTATAAAACAGTTGGCTTTCTGTGCTCAAGCATATATCACAAACTATTTCAGCTGTACCTTAGAAGTTAAAAAATATTGCTATCCGATAAAGCAATATTTGGAAAACTATTCGATAAGAAATGTTGTTAACAAACTATTTCTTAGTTGTAAAACTGATTGCGGGAGCGTAAACCATCCCTACATCGTTAATAGCGTATGCCCTTACGTAATATGTAGTAGCAGGTGTTAATTCTGTCATCAGACAGAAAAAATCTGTGTACTCTCCTAAGCCTGCAATTTTATTATCTTTAATTGTTGGGGTGGAATGAGTTGCCCAGCATACTCCAAACTCTGTAGGAGGGCTTACTTTTGTATTAGCAAATTCGCCGCCTGTTATGGCTGAGTTGGAGGTAATACTGGTTGCTCTTTTAGTTCTTACTGTAAACTTATTTTCTTTGCTACAGCCGTACAGAAGCAGCAGAATCAAAGCACTTGAAAGTAATGATAAAAATATGTTTTTCTTCATCTCTATTGTTTTTTAAACTATTATTTTACATGAAACATTATAAATGTTGTTTATGTTTACTGTGTCAAAGTTATTGAAAAATAAATAAATAAAGAATTTATTCAATTATATTTAATGGTTTATATTTCAACTCAATGTCAAAAACAATCATTTCGGCATTATGTTGTTGATAAATATACTTTTTCTATTTTAATTTGCTTAACGGTCGTAACTGTTCAAAAATTATTAAATAAGAAATAAATTTGTATATTATTTTAAATAACACTTGTATATTAAAATGAAAAATAACGAGTTACATTTTATAAGTCGGTTATCAACCTATACTTTTAAAACCACGTTAATTCGTGTTTTATTGGTTTCTTTTGTAGGAGCGTTCTTTCTGTTTCTTGCAGAAAACGTTACGACTGAAATAGATGTTAATGTACCGTCATATGTTTACGCTCAGGCTATTGCAGTATTTGTTGTTTTAACCGAAGCTAATGTTTTATTTGATAATTTATCAGAACGTTTTTTCCCTATCCCATCAAAAATCAAAATAAGAGTATTTATACATTTTTGCTTGAGCTTTGCAATCGGATTTTTTGCATTACTATATTTCGATAATTTTAGTGTTTTTGAAGATATTTTTAAGCAAAGAATTGTGTGGCTTATGGTGGTATTGGGACTAATTTTTGTCTTTTTTCTTGTCATGGTTTCCATAACTATTAGAATTACAGAAAAATGGATTTTTTCGCAAAAAGAGATCGACCGACTAAAAGAGGCAAAACTTAAAAGCGATTACAATTCGTTGCAAGATCAATTAAATCCACACTTTTTATTTAATAACTTAAGTGTGCTGAAATCTATGATAATATATGATCCTAAGTCGGCAGTAACTTTTACGCAGAACTTCACCGATGTATATCGTTATGTGCTTCAAAGTGCGCAAAAAACGACTATAGCCCTGACAGATGAGTTAGAGTTTATTAAAGCATATTTGGCTGTCCATAAAGAGCGACTTGGCGATAAGTTGGAAGTTGTATTTGATATTGATCCAGAATCGTTAGATAAACATTTGCCGCCACTATCTCTTCAGCTTCTTGTCGAGAATGCAATAAAACATAATGCTGCCACTCAAAAAAATCCTTTGATGATTGAAGTTACATCCACTAGTGATGAAATTACAGTGAGAAACAATATTTTGCTAAAAGAGACAAGTGACTCGACGGGTAAAGGGTTGACAAACCTTGTTCTACGTTTCGAAATGTTAACAGAAGAAAAGCCCAAGATCGTTTCCGATGATGAGTATTTTACAGTATCGTTACCGTTAATTGAACAAAATTAAAATATAGTATAACCATGCATGTGCTAATAATTGAAGACGAAAAACATAATCAGCGGCTTTTGCAAGGTATGATTAATTCGCTTAGACCGCAATGGACAATAGTTGAGTTGCTTGAGAGTGTCGCCGACAGTATTGAGTGGCTGCAATCTAACAGTGCTGATATTATTTTTATGGACATTCAATTGGCCGACGGTGTATGCTTTTCGATTTTTGAAAAGATTGATGTAACAACACCTGTAATTTTTACCACTGCGTATGACAATTATGCAATTCAAGCATTTAAAGTAAATAGTATAGATTACCTGCTTAAGCCAATAAAAGAGGAGGAGCTGTTGAAATCTATCGAGAAGTTTGAGAGAAATATAGCTTTAATAAGCAAAACCCCAAATTACAAAGAGCTTTACGATATTATTGCAAACAGAGAGAAAAAATATCGTACACGAATTTTAATACATGGAGCCAGAAACTATTTTAAGATAGATGTAAGTTCAGTTGCCTACTTCTATAGCCAGAGCAAACTTACATTTGCAAGAATGAAAGACAGGTCTGAATATCGGGTTGATATGACCCTTGAGTCATTAGAAAAAGAGTTAGATAGCAATGTTTTTTTCCGTACGGGAAGAAACATGTTGGCAAATATCGACTCGATAGTAAGTTTTGAGGACTATTTTGGAGGAAAACTTGTTCTGAAACTCAATCCCCCTTTTGACGAAACAGTAACCGTTAGCCGCCTTAAAAACAGTGCCTTTAAAAAATGGATTGGAAAATAAGTAAAGACGGAGCATGCTCCATCTCTACAACACATTGTTAATTGTTCATTGCTAATTGCTCAGTCCGCTACGCTTTAAAAAAGCCTCAATAGACGGTTCTTCCCCCTTAAATTTTACGTAGAGTTGCATTGGGTGTTCACTTCCTCCTTTTGAAAGGATATTGTCGCGAAAACGCCTAGCAGTCTCTTTATCGAAAATACCGTTTTGTTTGAACAGCGAATAAGCGTCAGCATCTAAAACTTCAGCCCACTTATACCCGTAATATCCTGCTGCATAGCCTCCAGAGAACAGATGTCCAAAAGTAGTACTCATACAAGCACCCTCGACATCGGGGAACAGTTCAAACTTGCTCATTGCCTTATTGTTAAAACTTTCAACATCTTCGTTTAACGGATTTGTTAGCGAATGCCAAGCCATATCAAGAGAGGCAAAACTTAACTGCCTGTCGTTGTAATATCCTGTCAGAAAATTATCGGCTGAAATTAGTTTTTCAATCAGTTCGGTCGGAATTTTTTCACCTGTTTTGTTGTGTGTGGCAAATAAATCGAGCCACTCTTTTTCAATAGCCCAGTTTTCCATTATTTGCGACGGCAATTCAACAAAATCGCGATAAACCGAAGTTCCCGATAAACTTTCATAAGTTACGTCCGATAACATTCCATGCAAAGCATGTCCGAACTCGTGCAAGAAAGTCTCGACTTCACTAAACGTTAATAATGAGGGATTTGAATCTGTTGGTTTAGTAAAATTACATACTAATGAAATCAAAGGTCTTATATCTTTTCCATTACGTACAAACTGTTTTCTAAACGATGTCATCCAGGCACCACTGCCTTTTGATGGACGTGGATGAAAGTCTAAGTAAAGCACTGCCATAAAACGGTTGTCGCTATCGGTTACTTCGTAAGCTTTAACATCGGGGTGATAAACTTCAATTTCGGGATTGTATTTAAAATTTAAACCATATAGTTTATTAGCCAAATCGAAAATGCCCTGCTGAGTTTTTGACAGTTCAAAATATGGCTTTGTCATTTCGTCGTTGATATTGTGCAGATGCATTTTCATTTTTTCTGCGTAATACAACCAGTCCCAACGTTGTAATTCGCCTTCAAACCCTAATGAACGGGCAAATATTTCCATTTCCACTTTCTCTTTTTTAGCAATAGGATGACTGGCTTCGAATATTTCGTTGAGAAAACTGTTGACATTTGTGGCACTTTCTGCCATTCGGTCTTCTAAAACATAGTCGGCGTAAGAGTTATAGCCAAGCATCTTTGAACGTTCAAGCCGTTTGTTTACAATATCTTCGACAATTTTTTTATTGTCGTGTTCATTATTATGGTTACATCGTGAAGCATAAGCCTTGTACATTTGTTCACGTAATTGGCGATTGTCAGCATACTGTATAAACGGATAATAACTGGGTAGGTGTAAGGAAAATACCCATCCCTCCATTTTTCGCTCTTTGGCCTCAAACGCAGCTGCTTCAATAACGCTTTCGGGCAAACCGGAAAGTTGATTGCTGTCGGTAATATGAAGGATAAAATCATTGGTTTCCGCCAAATCGTTTTCATTGTATTGTAGTGATAGTTGTGACAACTCTTTATTTATCTCGCGAAAACGCTCACGCAGTTCAGGAGCCAAGTTAGCACCATTCTTAACAAATCCTTCGTATCTCTTTGTTAAGAGCATTATTTGCTCGTCATTTAGCGATAATTTATCACGATTATCATAAACTTCTTTTATCCGTTTAAATAGGTTTTCGTTTAGGCTGATATCGTTGCTATGTTCAGTTACTAAGGGTGATATTTCTCTTGCAGCTGCCTGCATTTCAGGCGATGTCTCAGCTTCATTCAGATTATAGAAAATACCTAACACCCTTCTTAAAAGTTGACCAGACTCTTCCAAAGCGAGTACAGTGTTCTCAAATGTTGGAGTCTCTTTGTTGTTGGTTATGGCATCAATCTCCTTTTTTGCCTCTGCGATAGCAGCTTTAACAGCCGGGACATAATGTTCGACCTTTATTTTGCTAAATGGGGGAGTTTCGTGAATTCCACTAAAATCGTTTAAAAGGGGGTTGTCGTTTGTGGTTTGATTTGTGCAAGCAGCCATAGCTGTCAATAATGATATGTTAATCATAAATGTTTTGAATTTCATTGTAGTAAATATTTTGAACGAATTAAAAGAATTAATTGTGATAACAAATATTATACAAAATTAATCAAAATTTGTTGGTTATATCTAAAAACAGCGTATTGAGTAAATTAAATATGAAGTATGAGTTTTTTAAAAAATCAATTTTATTTAAAGCTGTTGTTCTAAATTAATTGAGCGACTTATATAAGTTATCAACATGAAATGTTAATAAATAAATTCTCTTTTAAGCCTTAAAAGTTTTAATTTTGAAGAAACGAACATGACAATCTAAACTTAACAAACACAATTATAAAATCCATTAATTTTATAAAACGTATTAGTACTCTATAATCACATTAAAAGATTGTCACGTAAAACATTAAAACATTATTCCAAGTTATGACTTCGTTTACACATCTGCATGTACACTCGCACTACTCTGTTTTAGATGGAGCTTCGCAAATTAAGAAACTGATACTTAAAGCCAAAGCTCTAGGCATGGACAGTATTGCCTTGACCGATCACGGTGCAATGTACGGTATTAAGGAGTTTTATGACACAGCTATTAAAAACGAAATTAAGCCAATAATAGGTATGGAAACCTATGTGGCACGGCGCACACGTCACGACAAGGAGGGGAAGCACGATTCAAGCGGATACCATCTTGTTCTATTGGCAAAAAATGAAACAGGTTACAAAAATTTACTTAAACTCTCTTCGCGTGCCTTTACCGAAGGATTTTACTATCGACCCCGTATTGATAGGGAGCTGTTGGAGCAGTATCACGAAGGACTTATTGCTTCGTCAGCTTGTTTGGGTGGCGAAATACCTCAATTGATTTTGCAAGGCAACGAATCGGCTGTTGATGAGTCAATAGAGTGGTATAAAAACCTGTTTGGAGATGACTTTTATTTAGAAATTATGCTACATCCGGCTGAAGATCCGGCTATCAGACAAGATGTTTACGAAAGGCAAAAAATTGTAAACGAGGCTATTAAGAGACTTGCAGAAAAGCACAATATAAAAGTCATTGCCACTAACGATGTCCACTTTATTGAAGCAGATGACGCCGAATCGCATGACCACCTGCTTTGTATTATGACTGCCAAGAAGTATGATGATCCCACAAGAATGCGATATACGCGTCACGAGTATTTGAAAAGTACGGAAGAGATGCTTGAACTTTTTGCCGACTATCCGCAAGCTATTGAAAATACACGTGAAATTGTAAATAAAATAGAGCATTTTGAATTAAATTCAGAACCGATAATGCCCGATTTTCCTCTACCCGAAGGATTTTCAGACTCAAACGATTACTTGCGGCATATTACATTCGAAGGGGCTTTCGAGCGTTGGGGGAACCCTTTGTCGCCAGAAATTGAAGAGAGGTTAAATTTTGAACTTGACACCATTAAGAAAATGGGCTATCCCGGATATTTTCTTATTGTTGCCGATTTTATCAAAAAAGCACACGAAATGGGGGTAATCGTAGGTCCCGGGCGCGGTTCAGCGGCAGGTTCGGCTGTGGCGTATGCCTGTAAAATTACGAATATCGACCCATTGAAATATGACCTGCTGTTTGAAAGATTTTTGAATCCCGACAGAATTTCAATGCCCGATATTGATATCGATTTTGACGACGAGGGTCGTGAAAAAGTTCTAAACTATGTGGTTGAAAAATACGGCTATAACAGAGTTGCACACATTATAACATTTGGTACAATGGCTGCCAAAATGGCTATTAGAGATGTGGGAAGAAACCTGGATTTTAGTTTGCCTTCTGTAAATCAAATAGCTGGATTTATCCCAGATAGGGTCGATTCTATCGAAAAAGCCATTCAAGAGAGTCCCGATTTGAGTAACATAATGAAAGGGGACGATGAGGGTAAGAAAAAACTTATTTCGATTGCACAAGACCTAGAAGGCACAATCAGACAAACAGGAACACATGCTTGCGGTATTATAATCGGCAAAGATGATTTGGAAAACTATCTCCCAATTTGCAAAGATTCAAGAGCCAATCTCCTGATAACCCAATACGACGGTTCGTATGTAGAGTCTGTGGGAATGCTGAAAATGGACTTTCTAGGATTAAAAACATTGTCGATAATAAAAGAGTGCCTTGAATATATTGAAGCTACCACAGGTAAAGTTATTGATATTGACTCAATTCCATTAGATGATAAAAAAACCTTTGATCTGTTCGGTCGTGGCGAAACAACAGCTCTGTTTCAATTCGAGTCTGCGGGAATGAAAAAGTACTTAAAGCAGCTGAAACCAACTGTTTTCGAAGATTTGGTTGCTATGAATGCTCTTTATAGACCGGGACCAATGGCTTACATACCATCTTTTATAAACCGAAAGCATGGTAGGGAAAAAATCGTTTATGACCATCCGCTTATGGAATCACACTTGCAGTCCACTTATGGGATTACTGTATATCAGGAACAGGTAATGCTTTTGTCGCGAAAGTTGGCAAACTTTACACGAAGTCAATCCGACAACCTTCGTAAAGCAATGGGCAAGAAAGATATCGCCACAATGAGCAGACTCAAAGATAACTTTATTGAGGGGTGTTTAGCAAATGAGAAGTTTATCGAAGGATGTAAGCAAAACAACTCAGAGGCGGAAAAATTAATTGAAAAAATATGGCACGATTGGGAAACGTTTGCACATTATGCATTTAACAAGTCGCACTCTGTTTGCTATGCTTACATTGCTTATCAGACAGCATATTTAAAAGCGCACTATCCATCGCATTTTATGGCAGCTGTGTTAAGCTCGAACCTCAACGATATCAGCAAAATCACAACCATTATGGACGAAGCCCGAAGAATGGGAATTGAAGTTTTTGGACCCGATATCAATATAAGTGTTAAAAAATTTACCGTTGATGAAGATAATAACGTTCGTTTTGGATTAGCTGCAATAAAAGGGGTTGGAGAAAACGTGGTTGAACATTTTGTGCAGTTACGTGAGGAAGATGGACCATTTAAAGATATTTATGATTTTGCCGAACGAGTTGATTTCCACATTGTTAACAAGAAAAATATTGAAGCCTTGGCTGCCGGAGGAGCGTTCGACTCTTTTGGAATATCTCGCAGCGCATACTTTTCTGATAATACAGAAAACAGTTTTATTGATATTTTGACGAGATATGGGACTGCCGTTAGAAACGAAAAAAACAATAAACAGCCTACACTTTTTGGCGATATCAAGGAGATGGAAATACCTAAGCCCAAACTGCCTGAAATTCCGGAGTGGACAAAATCCCACACCTTAAAGCTCGAACGTGATGCTATTGGGATATATTTATCGGCGCACCCATTAGACGATTATAAGTTTGAAATAGAACACTTCACAACTTGTGAAACTGCGGATCTTCAAAATATTGAAAACTTTGTAAATTCAGATGTGGCAATTGCCGGCATTGTTACCTCTGAGCAAGTTAAAGCAACCAAAAATAACGAACCGTATGGCAGGTATGAAATTGAAGACTACACAGGAACGTATGAATTTGCCCTATTCCGGGACAATTATAAAAATTTTAGTCCTTTGTTGCGAAAAGACTTTTTTGTTTTAGTAAAGGGCAGAGTTGAGATTCCCAGGTGGAAAAAAGGTGACGATGTCAGACCTGAATTTTTTGTAAAAGAGATAATAATGCTGTCAGAGATACGCGAAAAATATATAAAACGTGTTAGAATGAAAGTACCCCTGACAGAAATAACCGATGATTTTATTGAAGATTTTGCGAAGATTATTGATAAAACAAAGGGTAATGTAACTGTCACTATTGTCGTAGAAGATAAGGATGACAACCTATTTACTGAATTATATCCAAAAAGAGAAAAAATTATTTTTAATAATAATTTTCTGAAATTTGTAAAAAACTACGATATTGAACTTTCAATAAATTAATATTATGGCAAAGTTATTGTGACAAATATCAGAACGAAAAAATAAATAATTATATAAAGTTTAAACGTTAAAACTATGGCACTTGAATTAACTGAAAGCAACTTCGAAAACGAAGTATTGAAATCTGATAAACCAGTATTAGTAGATTTTTGGGCAGAGTGGTGTGGACCATGTCGCATGATTTCTCCAATTATTGAAGAGATGCATACTGAATTTACAGGCAAAGCAGTTTTGGGTAAAGTTGATGTTGACGCAGCTCCCTCAATTGCAGTTAAATACGGAATTAGAAATATCCCTACCATTCTGTTTTTCAAAAACGGCGAGGTTGTTGATAAACAAGTAGGAGCCGTTTCTAAGGCTGTTTTAACAGAAAAACTTACATCTCTTTTATAGAGAAAAAAAATAAATAATTATAGGCGGTGTCTCATAAGCGCCCAACTGCTGCGTTACTTCGATATTCGGGCTCAGTCACGTACTTCATGTACGCTCCTTCGCCCTTAATCTCAGTGCCTTGCATTTGGACACTTCTGAGCCACCTTACTGCTTTTTTGTAAAATGAGACTTTTGAGACAGCCTCTTTCTTTGTTGGTTGATATAAATGACAGATAATACCGATTGAATGGCTATAATAGTCAAAATTTCGCTATCGCTCTTTTAAACTATGTATCTGTAACATTGGTATAATAATTTTGTATACCATAAAATTATTATTTACAATATGTTGCATTTGTGGTTGTTTTGATGTAGATTTGTACAGACCGAATGTTATGAAACGGACACGACATAATGATTTGAGTTTCATATAACTTTTTTAAAATCAAATAACATTCAAGCGTATGAAAGCAACTTTTACATTAGCACTATTTATGTTCATAGGTATGTTTGCCTTTGGACAAACGGATACAGTCTATTACACTTCTGGTTGTGATAGATCTTTCTATAATGAAGTATATAATTTTCACTTGGGAAATAATACGTTTTTTGCAGAAGGAAGAACCTATGAGAACTGTTGTGGTCAAAACTATCTTGTATATACTATTACCGAAAACGTAATAAAAATCAAAAAAGTGCAAGAGTGTGACTATGCTAATTGCTTGTGTTACTATCCTTTTGATTTTAGTATTGAGGGGTGTACTTTACTTTGCTACAGGGTTATCGTTGAAGGGACTGATGTTGATACAACTGTATGTCAAACATCTAATGTGGGTATTGCAAACAAAGTCCGGAAACCATCAGTTTTAGTTTATCCAAACCCAGCCACGACAAAAGTAACTGTTATGTTGACAGAAAAAGAAAAAGGTAATGCTACATTTGAAATATACAATATTATAGGGCAGAAAGTTTATTCAAGAGAAAAAGTTACAGATACTTTTGAATTTGAAAGAAGTAATATTTCAAAAGGAGCCTATTTCTACAAGCTTATCTGGAAAAATGGTGCGGTTTTGACAGGAAAGATAATTTTCGAGTAGAACTATTGTTGTCTATTTTATAGTTCCAAAGTATCTTTTTATCTGTTGTTCAAGAGATAGTATGAGGTTAGGATTTAGCGCATCTGCGATGATGTGTGCTTTTGAATAGACCGCTTCACGTTTTGCTAATATTTTTTCAACATACTTTTCTAATTCTATTCCCCTAAGATTATCAACAAGAGGGCGTTTTTTTTGCGATTGTGATATCCGTGAAACAATCTCTTTTGGTGGCATTCGGAGATATATACATAGACCATTATTAATGATTATATCCATGTTGTTGTAAAAACATGGTGTTCCACCTCCTGTTGAAATAACCGTATTCTGAAACGATGTTGTTTTGATAATAACTTTTTGTTCATATTCACGAAACCACTCTTCGCCAAGTTGGTCAAACACTTCCTGAACAGTTATTCCTAACTCCTTTTCTATGATATTATCGGTATCGACAAACGACCATCGCATTTTGCGGGCAAGTCGTTTACCCACGGAAGTTTTACCTGCACCCATAAATCCTATCAAATAAACCCTCGACATTATAAATCAAGAGTTAATTGAATAGGCTCGTTACTGTCAGGGTCTTCTCCATTTTCAGTGTTGTCATCAGTTTTATCTTCTATTTCCGGAAGAGGTGCAGAAATTTCGGTAATTTTGGCAATCTTGTAGTTTGAAAGTCGCTTTCCTTTGGCTTTGTCGCTCTTAACTGCAATGAACTCTTCTGCAACTACCTGTTCATCCGGACGATTTTTGTTGCTACCGCCAAACTCAATATTGAACACGGCTTGTGGGTGGTTGCTGATAATCACAATATATGAATCCTCATGCTCCCCAACAATAGAGGATGGTTTGTTTATAGGTTCGGCAGAGAAACGTTTTAAATAAAAGAGTGATAGCTCGGCATCGTAAAACACGCATGAGTAGATTTTTTCCGGCGAGAATTTCTCAATCAAACAGATATTGTCCTCGTAGCGATTTGTGAGTTCGAAGCTTGTAGTTATATATTTTCCGTTTTTGTAAAAAACAATAATTCGGTCTTCGCCCTTAAATTCTCCGAGATAATTTCCGTTGCCATCGTTGTTAAGGCGCATTACAGCAGGGTCGAACCAGGTTTTAAGTCCGCCTAATGTTGATATACCTTTTTCTTGAAGTTGTATTTTATGTATCTCGTTTTTTGATAAAATATTTCCCCTTGCTTGTCGTCCTTTTATGCTAAGAGAACTAAAATCGAATTCGAACGACAGCTTTTTAAGTTTTAATTTCGGTTTTAGAAATATCTTAACCACCTCGGCTTCTCCATTGGGATTTGCAGTGAAATACAATATTTTAGAGCCTTTTTTGCCCATCGTTACATCATACTCTGTATTTCTGCTAACACTACGTACGTTAAAGCGTTTAACGTAGTATGTTCCGCCCATTCCATCGCGGTAAATGGCATTGTATGTTGTTCGGCTGTCGTTCCTACGCCAAACATCAACGTGAATAATATCTTTTCCAATAAATACCTTTGAATCGACTTTAACAACTTTGTATGTGCCGTCGGCGCAGAATGCGATAATGTCATCAATATCAGAGCAGTCGCAGACGTATTCGTCTTTCTTCAACCCTGTTCCAATAAAGCCCTCTTTGTAATTACAGTATAGTTTTTCGTTGTTTGCAACAACCTCTGTAGCTTCAATGGTTTCAAAGTTACGTATTTCGGTTTTACGCTCGCGACCCTTGCCATATTTTTTAGCAATCTGTTCAAACCAGCGGATTGTGTAGGGAACAATATGAACCAAATTGTTTTCCACCTCGTCGATTTCCACCTCAACATCTTTTATATGTTCGTCAGCCTTTTTTATATCAAATTTTGATATTTTTCTAACGGGTTTTTCGGTTAGTTTTAGTAAATCATCTTGTGTGATTTCACGTTTAAGTCTGTCGCGGAATGGGTCAAAACCTCTGTCGATAGCCTCGATTACCTGTTCCCAGGTGTCAGTATCTTTTTCTAAAAGTCTATAAATGCGCTCTTCAAAGAATATTTTTTCCAACGAAGACAGGTGCCAATCCTCGTTTAGTTCAGCTAACCGTATCTCTAATTCGGATTTCAGCAGGTTTAGAGTTCTGTCGGCGGAGTATTTAAGTATCTTGCTTACAGGCAGAAAATGGGGTTTGTTGTCGAATATAACACACGAGTTTGGAGATATGCTGCTTTCGCATGTGGTAAAGGCGTATAATGCATCAATTGTTTGGTCAGGCGAGGTTCCGGATGCAAGATGTACCAAAATTTCTATTTTGTCGGCTGTATTGTCGTCAACCTTTCTAATACGGATTTTGCCACTATCGTTTGCTTTTACAATTGAGTCAATGATTGAGCCAGAGGTGGTACCAAACGGTATTTCAGTAATTTTTAATGTTCTGTTGTCCTCTTTTACAATTTTTGCTCTTACTTTAACTGTTCCACCTCTTAAACCATCGTTGTATTTTGATACGTCAATTAAACCTCCTGTCGAAAAATCGGGATATAGCTCAAAGGGTTGATTTTTAAGATATTTTATACTAGCATCTATCAGTTCGTTAAAGTTATGTGGCAATATTTTCGATGCCAAACCAACTGCAATTCCTTCAACGCCTTGTTCTAGTAACAATGGGAATTTAACGGGAAGCGTTATAGGCTCTTCATTTCGACCATCATAGGAGAGTTTCCACTCGGTAGTTTTGGGATTAAAAACTACGTCGAGTGCAAATTTGCTCAGTCGGGCTTCGATGTATCGAGGTGCTGCTGCGCTGTCACCGGTCAATATATTTCCCCAGTTTCCTTGCGTATCAATTAACAGCTCTTTTTGACCTAATGTTACCAAAGCGTCACCGATTGAGGCATCGCCGTGTGGGTGGAACTGCATTGTTGACCCGATAATATTGGCAACCTTGTTGTATCTGCCATCTTCCATACGGCGCATGGCGTGTAAAATACGCCTTTGTACGGGTTTTAAACCATCGTTTAAGTAGGGAACAGCTCTTTCTAATATAACATACGACGCGTAATCCAAAAACCAGTTTTGATACATACCGGTAAGTTTGGTTGTTTTATCCTGTTCGACCGATTCAGCAGGTTTGTTGGGGTTATCTGAGTCGGACTCTTCAAGATATGGAGTGGTTTCGTCGTACATTCTTAATGTTTTTGATTAAAAATTAGCTGTAAAAATTATATTGCTTCGGGAAGATCCTCCTCAATCCGAAGGTTTTCGACAATAAAATCTTGTCTGTCGGGCGTATTTTTCCCCATGTAAAATGATAGTAGTTCTGATATTTTATCGCCCTTCTTAATGGTCACTGGTTCAAGCTTGATATTATCATCAATAAAAGAACGGAACTCGTCTGGTGATATCTCACCAAGGCCTTTAAAGCGAGTTATTTCGGGCTTTCCCTTCAATTCCGCAATTGCACGTTGACGCTCTTCGTCGTTATAACAATATATGGTTTTCTGTTTGTTCCTAACTCTGAACAGGGGAGTTTGCAGAATATAAAGGTGTCCATTCCGAATCAAATCGGGGAAAAATTGTAAGAAGAAAGTTATAAGTAGCAAGCGTATATGCATTCCATCGACATCGGCGTCAGTGGCAATAATAACCTTATTATATCTTAGGTCGTCTATTGATTCCTCTATGTTAAGTGCCGATTGCAAAAGGTTAAACTCTTCGTTTTCGTAAACAATCTTTTTGGTTAAACCATAGGTATTTAGCGGTTTTCCCCTTAGGCTGAATACTGCTTGAGTGTTAACATCACGTGATTTTGTAATAGAACCACTTGCCGAGTCTCCCTCGGTAATAAAAATTGATGTTTTTTCGTTAAGGGGGTCTTTATCTCCGTAGTGGATACGGCAATCGCGTAGCTTGCGGTTGTTCAGGCTTGTTTTTTTTGCTCTCTCACGCGCTATCTTTCGTATCGATTGCATTGCCTTTCGCTCGCGCTCGGCTCCAAGTATTTTTTGTTGCAACTCTTCTGCAACTTCAGGGTTTTTATGCAAATAGTTGTCGAGATTTTCTTTTACAAAATCTATAACAAAGTTTCTTACCGAAGGACCGTCAGGACCAATATCTTTTGAACCAAGTTTGGTTTTTGTTTGTGATTCAAACATAGGCTCTTGTACACGAATAGCTAAAGCAACTGCAATACCTTGACGAATGTCGGAAGCATCATAATCTTTATTGTAAAACTCGCGTACGGTTTTTACTAACCCTTCGCGCAGAGCCAAAAGATGAGTTCCTCCCTGAACGGTGTTTTGACCATTTACAAAGGTGTGATAATATTCACCATATTGACGAACGTGGGTTAAAGCAAGCTCTATATCTTTACCTTTAAAGTGTATAATTGGATAAATTTTTTCCTCGCTAATGTTTTCTTCTAGTAAATCGGCTAATCCGTTTTTTGATTGGATTTTTGTACCGTTGAATATCAAAGTAAGCCCTGTATTTAAATAGGCGTAGTTTCGTAGTAACGCTTCAACGTGCTCGTAGTTATAACTATAGTTTTTAAAGAGGGAGTCGTCGGCAACAAACAAAACTTCGGTGCCGTTTTTATCTTTACTGGCTTGTATGTCGCTATCAGAAGTTAACTCTCCCGCGCTATAGGTAATATGTCGTTTTTCTCCTTCGCGGAACGATGTAAGTTCAAATTGTGTTGAAAGCGCGTTTACCGCTTTAATACCAACTCCGTTTAATCCAACCGACTTTTGAAAAACTGAGCTATCGTATTTTGCACCTGTGTTCATCTTAGAGGAGACTTCAACAAGTTTCCCGATGGGGATCCCACGTCCATAATCACGAACACGAACGCTGTTTTCGTTAATATCTACTTCGATAGTTTTGCCATAGCCCATCATAAATTCGTCAATAGAGTTGTCAATGACCTCTTTGATAAGTACGTATATGCCGTCGTCGTATGATGTTCCGTCACCGAGCTTTCCGATATACATACCGGGACGTTTTCGGATATGTTCGTTCCATTCGAGTGTTTTAATGCTATCTTCGGAGTATTGTGGGACAGTCATATTATAATATAAGGAAAATTATTGTACCGTGCAAAGATAGCGATAATTGAAGGTTTCTGGAAAATGAGTTTTCAACAAGAAATTCACAATTGCAATGACCAATTAGCGACTTTCAATGAACAATTAAAAATGTATAAATGAAAATTAGTGAGCTAAAATTCAGTTAATTGTGAAGAGAAAATTAGAAAAGCTTGTTTTTATTTCTTAATTTTTTGACAAAAAAAGCTGCCTTTTGGGCAGCTATATGCTTGATTATATTCAATTAACTAATTTGGGTTCTCCTTGTTTTCTGTTGGCACAGGTAGTGTAGGCTGTGTCGTTGGGTTAGTTGTTTGAATATTTTGTACTTTATCTTCTATTGCTGATTTGTACTCTGTCTCTGTTTTTGGAATTGAAGCAACAGACAGAACACAAAGAACAAAGAAAATTCCTGCTAATGTCCATGTTGCCTTTTCAAGAAAATCGGCTGTTTTGCGAACGCCCATAGTTTGAGTGTTGCCTGTAAAGTTTGCTGCTAAACCACCTCCTTTTGAGTTCTGTACTAGCACGATAAGAATAAGCAGGATACAAACTATAAAAATAAGTATGGTTACGAAAATGTACATAATAGTATGCTTTTATTGGTTTTTATTAATTGATTGTTTTATTTTTTCAATCTGGGTTGCAAAGTAACTACTTTTTTCGGGATATTTCAAACTTAATTTTGAATAAATTGCAATTGCTTTGTCAAATAATTTCTGTTTTATGTAAATGTTGGCTAAAGCTTCGGTTAAAAATTCGTGTTTTTCTGTTACTGAATCTTTACTTATGTCTATTTGCGGAGTCTGTTCAGATACTGGTTTTGGAGTTATTTTCGGCTGTTCATTTATAAACTTATCTATCAAAGATAATTGCTGCTCTTTTTGTGAACGGTTTTCGTCTTTATCGGTTGTTTTTATCTTTTTAGGTGGCAATTTTTCGAGCTCTGCAATTGGATCAAAACTTTTAATCTTAGTTGTATCGGGTTTAAAAGAGTGTGATATTTCAAAATCGAAATAGAGCATATCATTCTCTTTTATAAATGCTTCGATCTCAGCAATTTTTAGCCGTGCTTCAATGGAATTGTCAACAATAGTAGTTTCTATTTTAACTGTCCCTGCTTCAGTTGGGTGTAAAGGGCTTGTTTTTGATTGTGGTTGTTTTTGATTTAATAAGCTTACCACAGAGTGCAGGGTTTCGTAAAGCTTTTCTCTGTCGGGCAGATGTGTGGCTGCGAGATGAAGCCTGTTTTTAAATCTGATATCGTGGCGTATATGCAACGTTTTAGCCATTAGCAGATGTGCTGCCTGAAACCAAGGGTATTCAGCCAAAACAGTATCGAGTTCTGAAACAAATTCGTTTTCGATATTGTTAGGATTTTGTAAAATACTGAAAAATTGGTCTGCTTGCATCTGTGTTTTACTCCTAATACTTGTGATAACAAATTACCAATTAACAAATGCCTTGTTAAATATGTCTGTTACTAACTTTTCGACAATCTGCTCTGTTAACGTCTGCTCAACTGATATCAAATCTACACCAGAATCGAAATCTTCATATTGTGAAAAATTGGTTTCAAAATCATTCTTTGGCTCGTATCGGTTTTGAAATTTTACCTTTATCGTAATTGTAAGCCTGTTTTTAGCTGCTACAGTAACTTCTCCTCCCTGCAATGCAACAGGAGAGATGCTGTATCCAACAATGGTGCCTTCAAATTGCATGTCGCCATCAACTCTTGCACTAATTAATGAGGTTGCCGACATTATTTGGTCATTAAGCTTTTCGCTCAATAGTGGCGCCAATTGTGGATTTACAGTCGGAGCCATATTTGAAAATGGTTTTATATAAAATGTTTTTGCCTCTATAGGTATTGACGCTCCTGTAAATGAGTAGTTTACTGTACACGTAGAAAACAAGACAGCGCACAAAACAGTAACTATTGGAGTAACGAAACGTTTATTTGATATCATACTCTTTGATTTTTCTATAGAGTGTTCTTTCTGATATTCCTAACTCTTCAGCGGCAAGTTTTCGTTTACCGTTATGCCTGTTTAGAGCTTTTTGTATCAACTCTTTCTCTTTATCAATTAATGAAAGTGACTCTTCTTCAACCTCTAAAGTGTCCTCAATTATCGAATCTTTTGGAATAATTGACTCGGGTTGGGGAGTTGGTTGAAAAATTGGTGTTTCAATAGGTTTAACAGGCAATTTGCTTATTTGAGTATCAAAAATTTCAGCTTGTGGCTCATATGTTGGCTTTGTGACAGGCTCTTTGCCGTCTAGCATTGAGTAAACCATTTGTCTAAGATCGTGAACCTCTTTTCGCATATCGAACAAGATTTTAAACAATATTTCACGTTCGGTATGTGATTCGGGTTCTCGCCCTTGTGTACTTAAGGTTGGTAGGGTTGTGGTGTTTATCTCAGGGAGATAATTAGCTATTTTTTCTGGAGTTAGTAGTCTCTCTTTTTCAATAATTGACATTTGCTCCACAACGTTTTTTAACTGTCTGATATTTCCTGGCCAACGATAGTTTTCAATCATATGAAGTGCTTCGGGGGTCAATCTTATGGGATCAAATTTATATTTATCAGCAGTTTCACTTGCAAAGAATGTAAACAGGGCAAAAATATCTTCCTTCCTTTCCCGCAGTGCCGGAAGCCTTATGGGTACAGTATTAAGTCTGTAATAGAGGTCTTCGCGGAACTTTCCCTGTTGAACGGCTTTTTCAAGGTTTACGTTTGTGGCAGCAACAATACGTGTATCTGTTTTTTGTACTTTAGAAGAGCCTACACGTATATATTCGCCAGTTTCTAAAATTCGTAGAAGTCTTACTTGGGTTTGTGCCGGAAGTTCTCCAACTTCATCAAGGAAAATAGTTCCTCCGTCCGCTACTTCAAAATATCCTTTTCGCGCATCAATTGCTCCGGTAAATGCTCCTTTCTCATGTCCAAATAGTTCGGAATCGATTGTGCCTTCGGGTATTGCGCCACAGTTGACAGCAATATATTGTTTATGTTTTCGGATACTGTGTTGATGTATTATTTTTGGAAAAAACTCTTTTCCTGTGCCACTTTCTCCCACAATCAGGACAGACATTTCGGTAGGTGCTACTTGCAATGCGGTTTTTATAGCACGGTCAATTCCGGGACTGTTTCCAACAATTCCAAACCTTTGTTTAACACTTAATAATTCTCGACTCATAAAATGATTTTATTACTGACAAAATTACATGTTTTATATTAAAACTCAAAAATAATAATTTGGTTTATTAGGTATCAGGTCGTGTGTTAGGATAAAAAAGGTTGCCCGTTATTTTTTCGAGCAACCCTTTTGAGATATATTTAAGTTTAATAATGAACTGGGATTACATCATGTCCATTCCGCCACCCATTCCGCCGCCCATTGGAGGCATAGCCGGTTTGTCTTCAACCTCTTCAGCAATTACACATTCTGTTGTTAAGAACATTCCTGCTATTGATGCAGAGTTAATAAGTGCAACGCGTGCTACTTTAGTTGGGTCAATAACACCAGCTTTAAACAGGCTTTGGTATTCGTTTGTACGAGCGTTGTATCCGAAATCGTCTTTACCCTCTTTAACTCTTTGTACGATTACTGCTCCCTCTTCTCCTGCATTGGCAACTATTTGACGTAGAGGCTCTTCGATTGCACGGCGAACAATTGAAATACCTGTGGTTTCGTCAGTCGTATCGCCAACAACGCCTTCAAGCTCTTTTATTGCTCTGATATATGCTGTACCACCGCCGGGGATAATTCCCTCTTCAACAGCTGCGCGTGTTGCGTGTAGAGCATCGTCAACGCGGTCTTTTGCTTCTTTCATCTCTACCTCACTAGCTGCACCGATGTAAAGAACAGCAACGCCGCCTGCTAATTTAGCCAAACGCTCTTGTAGTTTTTCGCGATCATAGTCTGATGTTGTTGTTTCAATTTGTTTGCGAATTTGTGCAACTCTTGCTTGAATTTGCTCTTTTGCTCCTGCTCCGTTGACAATTGTTGTATTCTCTTTATCAACAGTAATTTTTTCTGCTTTACCTAACATGTCGAGGGTTGTGTTTTCCAATTTCATACCCTTTTCGTCGCTGATTACAACGCCACCTGTAAGGATAGCAATATCTTCTAACATCTCTTTGCGGCGGTCTCCAAATCCAGGAGCTTTAACAGCAGCAACTTTAAGCGCACCACGAATACGGTTAACTACTAATGTAGCAAGAGCTTCGCCATCAATATCTTCTGCAATAATCAAAAGAGGTTTTCCTTGTTGTGCAACAGGCTCTAAAATTGGAAGTAAATCCTTCATAGTGCTGATTTTCTTGTCATAAATCAAGATTAAAGGATTATCCAAATTAGCTTCCATTTTATCGGAGTTGGTTATGAAATACGGAGATATATATCCACGGTCGAATTGCATTCCCTCAACAACTTCAACAGTCGTATCGATTCCTTTTGCCTCTTCAACTGTTATAACACCCTCTTTTTTAACTTTTTGCATTGCTTCGGCAATTAATTTACCTATTGCAACATCGTTGTTTGCTGAGATACGTGCAACTTGTTCAATTTTTTCTATATCTTCACCAACTTCTTGTGACATCGATTTTATTTTGTCAACAACTATCTTCACAGCTTTGTCAATACCACGTTTCAACTCCATTGGATTTGCGCCTGCGGTAACGTTTTTCAAGCCTTCATGAATCATTGCTTGTGCAAGTATTGTTGCTGTAGTTGTTCCGTCACCTGCGTCATCGGCGGTTTTTGAAGCAACCTCTTTAATCATTTGTGCTCCGATATTTGCTAAAGGATCTTTTAGTTCAATCTCTTTTGCAACAGTTACACCATCTTTTGTGATTTGAGGTGCGCCAAATTTCTTTTCGATAACTACGTTGCGACCTTTTGGTCCAAGTGTTATTTTTACTGCATTCGCCAACTCATCAACACCTACTTTAATTGATGAACGTGCATCTTGATTAAATTTTATTTGTTTTGCCATAATTTTTTAGATTTTTAATTTTTTGGTTACTACTCAATAATTACATGATAAACAGTATGTCGCTTTGGTTCATCAATAAATACTTGTCGTTATTGATAGTTATTTCAGTACCTGAATATTTGCCGTAAAGAACAGTGTCTCCGACTTTTACTTCAACCTGTTCGTCTTTTTTAGCTGCGCCAACCAACATTATTGTTCCTTGTTGTGGTTTCTCTTTTGCGCTGTCGGGAATATATATCCCACTTGCTGTTTTTTCTTCGGCTTCCATTGGTTTAACAAGTACTTTCCCTGCCAAAACTTTTCCTTTTATTTCTGCCATTGTTTTAAATATTTTAAGTTAAACATTAATTTTTAATCTACGATTGGGATTATTTCACAATTTGTGCCAATACGGAAAATCGACAATTTTGCACTGTTTGACTGACAATTTAGCAGGAATTGGGTTTTGGGAGACTGACTAATCTACTTATAGAAGAGGTACAAGGGATAAGGAGAAAGGTAAATGCAATTAACAATTGATAATGGGTGATTGATAAATAAATTGTTGGGAAATTTAATGAGTGGTGGGTATTTGGGGGTGTAGAGACGGAGCATGCTCCGTCTCTACGTTGAAAACGTTACCCATAATATTGTTAATTGCTTTAGACAAGGGATAATTTCAAAACTTCCTCAATTGTCTTTACAAAGTGAAACTTTAAGCCATCGAGATAGACATCTTTTATCTCGAACAGATCTTTTTTATTCTCTTCCGACAAAATTATCTCGACAATACCTGCTCTGCGTGCAGCTAAGATTTTTTCTTTTATTCCTCCGACCGGAAGTACCTTTCCGCGTAGGGTTATCTCACCTGTCATCGCAATATTCGATTTCACTTTTTGTTTTGTCAGTGCAGAGGCTATTGATGTAACCATTGTTATCCCTGCCGAAGGTCCATCTTTTGGTATAGCGCCTTCTGGAATATGAATATGTACGTTCCATTGGTCTATGGTATCGTCTTCAAGATTAAGCAGGTAGGAGTGTGATTTCAGATATTCTAAAGCAAGAACGGCACTCTCTTTCATCACATCGCCGAGGTTTCCAGTCATGGTAAGGTTTCCTTTGCCTTTGCTAACAGCGGTTTCGATAAATAAAATCTCGCCTCCTGCGGCAGTCCACGCCAAACCTGTGACTATTCCAGGCATATCGTGATATGTGTATTTTTCGGGCACATACCTTGGTTGTCCTAAGTATTTAGGTATATCGGCTTTCTTTACGCTGACATTATACTCCTCGGAAGTAGCAATTTTCAGAGCAACCTTACGCACAACTTGCGACAGAGTCTTATCTAACATCCTTACACCAGATTCACGTGTATAGGATTCGATAATTTGCATAATTATTCTGTTCGAGAATTTAAGCTCTTTGGGTTTTAACCCATGGTTTTTAAGTTGTTTTGGAATTAAGTGACGTTGTGCTATTTCCACTTTTTCTTCGGGGAGATATCCACTCACTTCAATCAGCTCCATTCTGTCTAACAGTGCAGGATGGATGTTGTTGATAGTGTTTGCCGTGGCGATAAACATCACTTTTGATAAATCGTAATCTATCTCTAAGAAGTTATCATGGAAAGCTGAATTTTGCTCAGGATCAAGCACTTCCAACAGGGCTGATTCGGGGTCGCCGTGTATGTTTTTGTTTAATTTGTCGATTTCATCTAAAACAAACACAGGATTGCTCGACCCAGCTTTTTTGATATTTTGGATTATTCGTCCGGGCATTGCGCCAATGTACGTTTTTCTGTGACCGCGTATCTCCGACTCGTCGTGGAGTCCGCCGAGTGACATTCTTACATATTTACGTCCAAGTGCTGTTGCAATGGATTTGCCCAACGATGTTTTGCCAACCCCCGGAGGACCATAGAGGCAAATAATTGGCGATTTCATATCGTTTTTAAGTTTCAACACTGCTAAGTGTTCCATTATCCGCTCTTTAACCTTTTCGAGTCCGTAGTGGTCTTTGTCTAATGTTTTTTGCGCTCTGCTCAGGTCAAAGTTATCTTTGGTATATTCATTCCAAGGCAGTTCGAGCAACGTATTCAGATAATTCAACTGAACAGAATAGTCAGGAGCCATGGGATTCATTCTCCGTAGCTTTGCAAGCTCTTTTTCGAATGTTGCCCCAACTTCTTTTGACCATTTTTTTGTTTTTACCCGTTCGTTCATCTGTTCAATCTCATTTTGAACGGGATCGCCTCCAAGCTCGTCTTGCAGAGTTTTTATCTGTTGATTAAGAAAATATTCTCGTTGTTGTTTGTTGAGATCTGTTCTGACTTTCCCCTGAATGTCGTTTTTTAGCTGCGTTAGTTGTAACTCCTTGTTTAGCAGTTCTAACAGATTTAAAGCTCGCTCTTTGTAGTTTTGTGCATTTAATAAATTCTGTTTGTCGTCTGGCTTAAGATTGCTGCTCGATGCGACAAAATTTATCAGATATCGTTTGTCTTCTATATTGCGTAGAGCAAACCTTAGCTCATTTTGAAAATTATCAGATTCTTTGACTAATTTTAGAGCATAATCCTTGACTGAGCCTGCCAAAGCCTCAAATTCACGTTGCGAGGGGGTTTTCTCTTCAGCTTTTGTTACATGCCCTGTTAGGTATGGTTCTGTTGCTACAATTGAATTTATTTCCACGCGATGTTTCCCCTGTAGTACTACAGTTACCGAGTTGTCGGGCATCTCAAACATTTTGAGGATAACTCCAACAGTTCCATATTTATGCAAATCTTCGAAACCGGGATTTTCTGTGTTAACGTTTTTTTGCATAACAGCACATAAAATGCGGTTTCCTGCATTAACAGTATCAACTAATCTGCGGCTTTTTGCGCGTCCTACTATAATGGGAATAATAACCCCCGGAAACAGGACAGCATTACGCAATGGCATTATGGGCATTGGAACTGATTCATCATATTCCAAAGTTGATTGATCATCATTAATAATTGGGTACGCTCCGGGCGAATCGAGCTGGAACGTCATATCTTCTTCGTTGTGAATATCGTCAAATGTCATAGTAAATAAGTTTTCGGCTTTAATGTATAGCAAAAAGTAAACTAAAGATTAGAAACCTGTTAAAATGTCATGTTTCAAGGTGCTTTATAAGTATCCAACTGCTGCGTTACTTTCGATATTCGGACTCAGTCACGTACTTCAGGTACGCTCCTTCGTCCTCAATCTCAGTGCCTTGCATTTGGACACTTCTGAAATACCTTGCTGTTTTGTTTGTATTACTACGCTTCCTATTGTTCTTGTGATAACTGATAAATATGTCTCAAGATATCTTCATCTATTTCATTTAATATCAAGCCTCTACGTTCAAGAACAAGCCGTGCTGTATCGAGTGCTTGATTGATATCGTAATTTTTAAAACCAAGAGCACCGCCCCAACTATAAGACGGGATAAAAGAGCGCGGAAATCCCGAACCAAAAATATTTGCAGAAACTCCTACAACTGTTCCTGTGTTAAACATTGTATTGATACCGCATTTAGAGTGGTCTCCCATAATCAGACCGCAAAACTGTAGTCCTGTTCTTATAAATCTTTGTTGGGGATAGTTCCACACTTTTACCTCGGCATAATTGTTTTTTAAGTTCGAGTTGTTTGTGTCTGCTCCCAAATTGCACCACTCTCCGATTACTGCGTTGCCTAAAAAACCGTCGTGGGCTTTGTTGCTGTATCCGAATATAACCACATTGTTTAGCTCTCCACCAACCTTACAATTAGGACCTATGGTTGTGGCACCATAGACTTTTGCACCCATTTTTAGTGTTGATTCCTTACACAAAGCGAACGGAGCACGTACCATACAACCCTCCATGATCTCAGCTTTTGGTCCAATGTAAATATCTCCGTCATTCGTGTTTAATATCGATGCTTCTACAGTGGCTGTTGGGTGTATAAAAATGCGACCGTTACCTATTACTCTGTTTGTTTCAGAAATAGGAGCAGAAGTAGCACCCTCTGTAACGATGTCGAAATCTGACTTTAGTTCTATGTCGTTCAGTTTGAATATGTTCCAAGGGTATTCTATTTCGCGAATATTGTTCTCATATTCAAATTTCTCGAATGCTTCAGTGTCAAAACTACTATACTGAATATTCTTAGATTGTGTTGCCACTGCAATCCATTTGCCCTTATGAAACAAGGCTTGGTTTTGATTTAATTTATTTATTGCGTTAACCAAGTTTTTATCTGGCAAAACACCTGAACGTATTACTATGGTTTCGCCGTCTAGTGCTGTGGGATACTTTTTTTGCAGATATTCGGGAACAATTTGATAACCTTTTCGTGAAAGGAAATGTTCCCACTTTTCGATAATGGTAATAATACCAACTCTTATGTCTCCAATGCCTCGTGTAAATGTCAAGGGCAATAAATTGTCTCTGTTTGGTGCGTCGTGTAGGCAAAATGTTTTCATTGTCAAATTTGTTGTAGGGTTAGTATCATCTGTTCGTTTATGCAAAGTTAAGGATATTTTGTGGCTAATACGTAAATATTGTAAGTATACATATAAAAAAAGCTCTGCCGTTATGACAGAGCTATAAATATATAAGAAACTTATTACTCTATTTTTTTGTTTCGAGATGCTTAGCGTAACGGCTTCGGAATTTATCAACGCGTCCAGCGGTGTCAACAAGTTTCATTTTACCAGTAAAGAACGGATGTGACGTGTTTGAAATCTCTAATTTGATAAGAGGATAAGTCTCTCCGTCAATTTCAATTGTCTCTTTCGAGCTAGCCGTTGATCTAGTAATAAAGACAGTGTCATTTGACATATCGCGGAACGCAACTAAGCGATAATTTTCGGGATGAATACCTTTTTTCATTTTTATATGATATTTACAATTAATCTTTTATATTCGGGTTGCAAAGATAATAATTTTATTTATTCTATGAGCACAACATTTGTAATTTTTTTAATTTTTATTAAATCTACCTCAATAATTAATTACCTCAAGCTAACATTTATTGTTAACTAACTTAGTATCAAATATATTCTCAACACATTACTGTTGTATTGCTTTTTCGATTATTCGGTAACAATTCCAATAATTTTTGTTTTCGTATTCAGGTGAGCCCGAATAAATTAATTCTTTGTTTTTAAAAATAATCATTTTGGGGAAGATTGAATATTTAGCTTACTACAGAAAGATTTTTCAGCAAAATGTATCGGGAAACAGTACTTCTCTCTTACCCGTTCCACAGTATTGTGGGTACTGTCTCTTTTTAAAGGGACATTAACTGAATAAATATCCACGCGTGGGTTGTCTTTATACTTGTTAAACAACTTCTCATATTCTGGAAATTCTCTAAAACATACACCGCAAGAGGTAGACCAAATGTTAAGAACAACTATTTTCGAGGATTCTGAAATATCAATAGTATCATTTGTATCTGAGATTATGCATATTGAAGGGATCTCTTTTATATCATCTCTTTTTAATAAAAAAGTTGACCAATTGGGATGCACGATAAAGCCAATGAAAGCAAACACAATTACTAACGGAATTATACGAATTATCTTATATTTTCTTTGGCGTACCTTTAGTCCAATAAGAATAGAGATGGGTATTATCAAATTTATAGGTAAAGTGTACCAGTTCATTTCTACATGTGAACCATCGAAAAGTGGTTCCCAAAGCAGACTTAACGTATATACAACGAATATTGGAAAATATAGAAACAAAAAGTTTTTGAAAAAGCTATTATTCGGATTTAACGGCAAGTAAATACTCAATATTAGAAATATAGTACCAGCGATAAATGTCTGAAAATGCAAGCTGTAAAAGCCCGTAACAATAAACAGTGCATATGCAACAACTAATATTAAACCATTAAGTTTATGATGTTTGATAATTAGTGCGGCATAAATAAACACAGGGACTAAACCACTTAATATGAACGATATTTCGGAAAATGCAAATAGCTTTAATAAGTACTCGCTTTTAGTAAAGTTGAATATAATCAAGGGGATTGAATGTAGTACGAAAAAAGGTAAATAGATTAATAGCCAATTGTTTAGCATTCTGCTGGAAGCATTAGGCATCACTAAAGTAAAAAGAGCAAAAAACAGAATGGTTGCATACAATCCAATTGCCGGAAGGTAAATAACAAAAATCAGTGAGATTATTGAGATAACTGTAGAACTGAACAATATTTTTTTCATGATTAATTCTATTAGTTTAATTTTATTTGATATAGATTGCTAATCTACAGGCACTTATCATTCAATTCAACAGTCTGTGATTATCTGTTTAATCCGTGTCATCAGTGTTCCAATTGTTAATTATTCACTACTGAAAACTTTGGAATGCTTTCAATAAGCTCTTTTGTATATTCCGTCTCGGGTTTTTTGTAAATATCCTCAGCATTGCCTATCTCTACAAAGCGACCGTTCTGCATTATGGCTATACGATCAGACATATATTTAACGACTGATAAGTCGTGAGAAATAAATATATAAGTCAGCCCAAACTCTTTTTTCAGGTCGTTAAGCAGATTTAATATACGCGCTTGGACGCTGACATCCAACGCTGAAACGGCTTCGTCGCATATCAAAATCTTGGGTTGCGGGATTAGTGCACGTGCTATTACTACTCTTTGTCTTTGCCCTCCGCTTAGTTCACTTGGTAATCTTTTGTAATACGACTCATCTAATCCTACTTTTATTAGCCGATCGATAACTTTTAGGCGAATCTCTTTGCGCGTCATCTCGGGGCTATGTATTGACATAGTTTCGTGCAGTGCTGCACCAATAGATATTACAGGATTCAGTGATGAGTACGGGTCTTGATAAACAATTTGTATCTCTTTACTGAATTTCAGTCTTTTTGCAGCTATTAATTTTAGTGGCTTGTTTTGAAAAAATATCTCTCCGGACGATAGCTTTATAAGATTCAGAAGTGTTCGGCTAAGAGTTGTTTTTCCGCAACCGCTTTCACCAACTAATCCAAGTGTTTCTCCTTCAAATAGTTGAAACGATACATTGTCAACTGCTTTTACAACTTTCTCTCTTTTATGGTCGGCATATTCTACGCTAACACCCTTTGTCTCAATTATCTTATTATCAGATATATCTGATTCTATTAAAGTGGGGTCTTCGTGTAAAGTTGAGTTGCTATCAATAAGGTCTGATATTTCGGGTAGCCTAAACTTTTGATGTTGGAGCGTAGGTCTGCATTTTATCAGAGCCTTAGTGTATTCGTTTTGAGGATTATAGATAATATTTTTTGTCTCTCCACGTTCGACTATCACACCTTGGTACATTACGGCAATCTGGTCGGCAATTTGCGAAACCAAAGCTAAGTCGTGTGAAATAAATATCATTGAGAGATTCTCTTCCTTTGTTAGTGATAGCAACAGTTCTACAATCTCTTTCTGTACAGTAACATCGAGCGCTGTTGTGGGTTCGTCAGCAATTAGCAGTTGAGGTTTGTTGGCTAATGCCATTGCAATAAGCGCGCGTTGTCGCTGTCCGCCAGAGAGTTGAAAAGGGTATGAGTTGAAAATACGTTCAGCCGGCGAGAGTTTTACCTGTTCGAACAGCTCAAAAATTTTGTTTTGCGCTTGTCTGTACGTTGTTTTTTGATGAATTTGCACTATCTCAACTAGCTGTTTACCAATCCGTTTCGACGGATTAAAGGCAGTCAACGAATCTTGAAATATCATTGATATTTGGTTTCCGCGTATTTTTCTGTACTCTTGTTCGGTAAGCTTGTTCAGATAAACTTTCTGTTCTCCGAAAATAATATCGCCCGACATCTGCGCATTTTTTTGCAACAGCCCCATAATGCTAAGTGCCGTCATTGATTTGCCTGAGCCGGATTCGCCAACAATTCCAACTATTTGACCCTTCTGCAAATCGAGAGTCAGATTGTCGATTACCGTGTTATTGTCAAACTTAACTGTTAGATTTTCAATGTGTAACACCGTTTACCTTATCTGTTTTTTGATTGTTTGTATCTTATTCTCTCGTTTTAAAGAGTAAGTCTTACTTTTCGAGTTGCAAAATTCGTATAGTTGTAATGCCTTTTCAAGATGTTTTTTTGACTCATTTGAGGTGTCAGCAATGCAAATATCAAAAATTAAATCCGCTAATAATTCAATATTCTCACTACTAAAACCCTTAAAATCTGATATATATTTATTTGACTCTTCAGTATTTAATGACAAAAATTTATTCAGATTGAACTCTGACTCCTCAAACAACATGGTGGAAGCCGTATCAAACTTATTTTCAATGGTTAACGACGAGCTTTCTTTCCCGCCAAATAGTTTTTGCCGTATATAACTTAATATCAGCCCTATCTTTTCTATTTCACGGAGTATGTAGTCTTTTTGTTCCAATGTGATTTGTTTGATGTCTGACGTGTAGTTTTAATGCTCTACAGCGTTATTTATCTTGACTTCGCAACTCATCAAAATCGAACACCAAGTCTAATCGGAATTAACAACGATTGTTGTGTCATGGCAAATCCTGATTTTGCATAAATACCTATTTTTTCTGTCAGTCTATAGTTCAGTCCAACGGTAAACTCACAAAGTCCTGTGCCAGTGCCATTTTTATATTGATTCCAAATGTGACTGTATCCGAATTTTAAATTAACAAGTGGCGTTAGTTTGGTTTTTAAAGGCAAGTATTCAAAATCTGCAAATGCCGAAAATCCATCTATCCCCTCAAAATTCAAGTATCCTAATCCTATTCCCACAAATAGTTTGTTTTTTAAATTTATACCGTTTACAATGTTAAAGTCTATACCGTTTTGTTCGTACAAATTGTAACCTTTCCAATTTGGACCTGGGTCAACTTCTATTGTATTATTTTGGTATTTTAAAAATCCCGTCTCGGCTTTTATTGAATAATTAATTTGAGAGTATACATGATTAAAAGTCAGGATTGTAGTTAACCCTATGGCTATAAGCTTTAATTTATTCATCTGGTTCTCTTTTAAATTATTATTTATAGTTTTTGTGTTGTTATGTAGACAATGTAGAATTAACGAATCAAAAGCACAATTCCCTTAAATACATTCATATACTATTTAATAGTACTCCCGTTTTTAACTTCGGTCTGAGGAGATACAAATGTTAGTCTTCCGTCAGCATTCTCAGCCATTAAAATCATACCTTGCGATTGTATCCCCCTTATTTCGAGAGGCTCAAGGTTTATTAAAATGGAAACCTGTTTGCCAATCACATCTTCTGGCTCAAAATATTCGGCGATACCAGATACAACCGTTCTTTGGTCAACACCGGTATCGATAAGCAGTTTCATCAGTTTTTTTGTTTTGGCAACTTTCTCAGCCTGTAAGATTTTCCCAACACGGATATCCATTTTGGTAAAATCGTCGAATGTTACGCTTGGTAGCTGTTCGGCTACGGTGGCGTTTTGAACTTGATTTTGCGTTTTGATGTTTTTCAAACGGTTAATTTGCGCTTCAATTACGCTATCTTCGATTTTCTCGAATAGCAGTTCGGGTTCATTAATTTTGTGACCGATAGGGAGTAGGTCGGTTAGTCCTGCCTTTTCCCAACAGAGCCTTTCTGTGTTCAGCATTTTGCGCAGTTTTTCGGAGCTAAATGGCAAAAATGGCTCAAGTATAATTGTTAATCCGGCAGTAATTTGAAGAGATATGTTCAGTATCGTAGCTACACGACTTGGTTCCGTTTTGAAGAGTTTCCAGGGTTCGGCTTCTGTCAAATATTTGTTTCCAATACGTGCTAAATTCATGGCTTCTTGTAAAGCCTCTCTAAAGCGATAGTTCTCCAAAGCGTGTTCAACCTTGCCACGAACTTCGCCCATCTCTCTGATAATCTCATTATCATAGTCGGTAACCTCTAACACAGGTGGCACAACGCCCTCGAAATATTTATGAGTTAAAACTAATGAGCGGTTTACAAAATTGCCGTAGATAGCCAAAAGTTCGTTGTTGTTACGTGCCTGAAAATCAGCCCACGTAAAGTCGCTATCTTTGGTTTCTGGTGCGTTTGCTGTCAACACGTATCTAAGGACATCTTCTTTGCCTTTAAAGTCATCTAAATATTCGTGAAGCCAAACTGCCCAGTTTTTTGATGTAGAAATTTTGTCGCCTTCAAGATTTAGAAACTCGTTGGCAGGAACGTTGTCTGGCAAGATATAAGTGCCCTCAGCCTTCAACATTGAGGGGAATATAATGCAGTGAAACACAATATTATCTTTCCCGATGAAATGCACAAGTTTGGTCTCTTTATCTTTCCAATACTTCTCCCAATCTGGAGTAAGTTCCTTTGTAGCACTAATGTATCCGATTGGTGCATCGAACCAAACGTATAGAACTTTACCGCTTACTCCTTCAATTGGCAATGGAACACCCCAATCTAAATCGCGGCTAACTGCTCGCGGTTGTAAGCCTCCATCAATCCACGATTTGCATTGTCCGTAAACGTTTGACTTCCACTCTTTGTGACCCTCCAAAATCCACTCGCGTAGCCAGGGTTCATACTCATTTAGAGGCAGATACCAGTGTGTAGTCTCTTTCATTATTGGCTTGGCACCCGAAATTGTTGATTTTGGATTAATCAAATCAGTCGCATTTAACGATGAACCACATTTTTCGCATTGATCTCCGTAAGCAGCCTCGTTGCTACACTTTGGACAAGTTCCGGTAATATATCTGTCAGCTAAAAACTGTTTGGCTTCGGGATCGTAATATTGTTCAGATGTTTGTGTAATGAATTTTCCTTCGTCATACAATTTTTTGAAAAACTCTGAGGCTGTTTCGTGATGTATTTTATTTGATGTACGTGAATAGATGTCAAAAGATATCCCAAATCGCTTGAACGAGTCTTTAATCATAGCGTGATATTTATCAACTACGTCCTGTGGGGTTACTCCCTCGCTGCGAGCTTTTATGGTAATGGGAACACCGTGTTCGTCACTTCCTCCAATAAAAATTACATCGCGACCTCTTAAACGAAGATATCGTACATAAATATCAGCAGGCACATAAACTCCTGCAAGGTGTCCTATGTGAACAGGTCCGTTGGCATACGGCAGGGCAGAGGTAATTAAATATCTTTTGGGTTCCATTGTGGAAAAATGTATAGTTTATTCTACTGTTACTGATTTAGCAAGGTTTCGTGGTTGATCTACGTTGCAGCCTCGCATCGTTGCAACGTGATATGATAATAATTGCAATGGAATTACTGTCGTCAATGGTGACAAAAAGCCCATTGTTTGTGGGATCTCTATAACGTGGTCGGCAAGGTTTTTAATGATATCGTCTCCCTCGTTAATAACGGCAATAATTCTTCCTTTACGTGCTTTAACTTCCTGAATGTTTGAAACAATCTTATCGTGGCTTTTATCTTTTATTGCAATAAATACGACTGGCATATTTTCGTCGATCAGTGCAATTGGTCCGTGTTTCATTTCGGCAGCAGGATATCCTTCGGCATGTATATAGCTGATTTCCTTTAATTTAAGGGCTCCCTCTAAGGCAATAGGGAACAGATATCCTCTTCCTAAGTATATTGAGTTTGTTGCATCTTTGTAATGTTCTGCGATTTTGCGAATATCATCGTTTCTTTGCAAAATCTCTTCAATTATGTTTGGAACATTTCGCAACTCATCAACCATTTCATTAAATTGCTCGGTTGATATGGTTTTCTTTTTATGGCCAATAATCAGAGCCATCATGGTTAATACGGCTACTTGTGCGGTAAACGCCTTTGTTGACGCAACGCCAATCTCAGGACCTGCGTGAGTATATACTCCTGCATCGGTTTCGCGTGAAATTGAGCTTCCAACAACGTTGCATATTCCAAGAACGGTAATACCTTTTTCCCTAGCCATACGGATAGCTGCCAAAGTATCGGCAGTTTCGCCACTTTGACTAATGGCTATTATTACATCATCGGGATATAGTATGGGATCCCGATAACGAAACTCAGATGCGTATTCAACTTCAACGGAGATACGAGCAAGGTCTTCAATCAAATATTCGCCAACTAATCCAGCATGCCAGGATGTTCCGCAACCAATAATCAGAATTCGTCTTGCATTAACAAGCTCGTCCATTACTGCAAACAGACCTCCAAGTCGGATATCAGTATTGTCAGGAGCTATCCTACCGCGCAATGTATCCATTATAGAGCGGGGTTGTTCGAAAATTTCCTTCAACATGAAGTGGTCGAAACCCATTTTGTCTATATCACCTATATCTAAATCTAATTTCTGAATAATTGGAGTAAGTTCTTCGTTTTGTATGGTTTTTAGCTGCAATTCATTGCTTTTTATCACAGCCATATCGTTGTCATTCAGGTAAATAACACTATTTGTATGTTCAACAATTGGCGTTGCGTCCGATGCTATAAAGTATTCGCCACTTCCAATTCCAATAACCAAAGGACTACTTTTGCGTGCAACAATGAGTTTGTCGGGCTCATCGGTGCAAAAAACAACTAACCCGTATGTTCCTATAATCTTGTTTAGAGCAAGTCTAATAGCTGTTTCTGCATCAACTTCTCCTTTTATGTAAACGTATTCTATAAGATTTACTAAAACTTCGGTATCAGTATCTGATTTAAAAACATAACCGCGGTCTTCTAAACGTTTTTTTAACCTTGGGTAGTTTTCAATTATTCCGTTATGTATCAATATAAATTTGCCATTCATTGAAACATGGGGGTGTGCATTGATGTCGTTAGGCTCACCGTGGGTTGCCCAGCGGGTGTGACCAAAGGCAATATTGGCTTCCACGTTGCGATTTTCGACTAGTTTTTCTAAGTCGCTTACCCGACCCTTGCTTTTATATACAAACGGTTTGTTGTTCCATAAGGCAATACCTGCGCTGTCATAGCCCCTGTATTCCAGGCGTTTTAACCCATTTATTACTATTGGAAACGCTTGTCTTTTTCCGATATATCCAACTATTCCACACATTTTTAGTAAATTAATGATATTGTTGTTTTACAATTGAGCCTTAATTTGTTTATTTTGATCTTATGATATGAATAACAGGTCTAACACTATCATTGGCATGTTCCGGACCAGCTATGATAGCCCTGTTAGCTTTTGTTAAAGGACTTGTGGCATAAGTAGTAAGGGTAATTGATGACTGTTTTTCAATTAATGCCTTGTACAATAATTTGTTAATTCTAATCTTATAACCGTTGATTTTATTGTCGTAATCCTCCGGAGTTGTTGTTAATCCGCCAGGTCTTCCATAGTCAGGAGTAAATACTTCTTGTGAATTTTCAACCATTTTAACAATAATTGATGTTGGTGGAATATAATTATCAATATCGCTTTCAGGAGCTATCTTTAATATCAATTGAGCTGAGTTTATTGCCCAAATGTCGTCACTGAAAAGTGAATCTAATCCATTAATGTCAATTTTTATGCCTAATCCATTCATGCCTTGCATATATGCAAGAGGTTGATTTGTTGTATCAGTTAATGAGGTTGGTATATTTGTACTTGAGTAGTCGTGGTCAAAAATAGAGTAACTTTTTGTTGAGGTGCTTTTTGGAAGAAAATCGAAGTATGTTGTATCTGTATCATTTCTAAAGTGCAGTCTCATGCGAGTATCGGCTTGGCTTAAATCAATACTAATAATATTCCCGTTAGTACTCTGATTTTCAGCCTCTATTATCAAACCAGGAAAGTAGCTTTTAAAAATAGTATCATTTTTGAAATTTACAGAATCGTTCAGTAGTGTTGCAGCAAACTCTTGTGTAGACAACTTGATTTCAAAAGGAGTGGAGTCAGAGGGATTAAATATCATCTCTTTTTCGGCTAGCAGTGCACCTTTATAGCTGTTTAGAGTTGAAAAATTGACAACTGTGCTGTCAAAGTCATCTAAACTCATACCATCATTAACTCTATACACCCTAACAATTTGTGTAGCTGCAGAATCGAGACCGTAATATCCCGAACGTTCAATAAGTTTTAGAACAACGCTGTCTCCCACTGGATTGTTTCCAAGGTTAATTAACGTTGCTTTTGGAACTAACTGCAATGCCAAGGCCGCCCTTGTTCTTCCAAATTGGGGATCGTTATAATCGCCGATTAATCCAATAGTTGCACCAGCTAGCGACAAGCTATCGGCAAATTTGGTAGAAGTTTTTATAGTATGTAAGGTATCATACTTAACCGTGAATCTATTATCTTGTAAATGGATTCCGATAATTGAATCATCCTCTTTGCAAGCATAAATTGAGAGGAGGATAGCACTGATAATAAATAGTCTTTGCATTTAGTGATAGTTGGTGTTAAAGTTGATCGTAAAATTCGTTATGTAAATCAACGCATTTTTCGTCCTCGTGGTATTCCAAAATCGGTTTTTCTGACTTTTTTGCATACTCTAAAACCTCGGGATTGATGTTTTTATCACCAATTATAATAGCGTCTGTCGCATCTAGAGCTGTTTTCATCAAATTGATGTAAGAGGGATCTTTTTCTAACAATTTGATTGCAGATGCAGGAATATTCTCACGGGTAAGTTTTTTGAAAAACTCTTTGTTTAAAGAGTGCTCAAATGTTTCATCGTATAACGTTAGAACTGTTTTAGAGTTCTCATACAGCGGATTTTGATTATATACGTGTTTGACATAAAGTGTTACAATTGCTGATAACCATCCATGACAGTGAACAATATCAGGAGACCACCTTAGTTTTTTAACGGTTTCGAGAACTCCATTGGCAAACAAAATTGCTCTTTCATCATTATCGGCGAAAAATTTGCCATCATCATCAACAAGAACAGCCTTGCGCTGGAAATAGTCTTCATTATCAATAAAATAGACCTGCATTCTTGCAGATTGAATACTGGCAACTTTTATTATTAGAGGATGATCGGTATCGTTAATAACTAGATTCATTCCACTAAGTCTTATAACTTCGTGTAATTGATTTCGTCTTTCGTTGATACAGCCATATTTAGGCATAAAAGTTCTAATCTCTTTTCCTTTTTCCTGGATACCTTGCGGTAAATATCGGCAAGTGTTTGCTATGCTGCTTTCAGGTAGGTAAGGAAATATTTCTTGAGCAACATATAGAATTCTTGAATTTCCCTTTTTCTTCATTGTAATATATTCGTACTAATCTGTTATGTTTTGCAAAGATAAGAAATTTTTAGCTTTTTTTGAAATCCAATATTGTCTCTTTTTTATATAGTTGGCGTTATTATTTTGTTTTTATTCGTGATAACTTTTATGTACATTTGAACGTTTTTTTAAAAGTAAGGGGCACAAAACAAAAAGTACATTCTCATTATTTTAGTTGTTAACCCGAAACCTTTGATACAACAACGACACAGCGATTTTAACAAGAACGCAACTTGCAAAACAAAAAATACAAAAGTTTAATTTCATGTCGATTCTGTGTTGATTTTCGTTGTAAAAATAGCGATAAATTTACATTTAAGTTTGATTACAGTTTTATTTAGGTTTAATTATGCTTGAAATACGCCTTAAATGCTACTAAAATGCGTGTTTTATGGCTATTGAGCCAACCTACTAAAAACAACAAATTGCGGGCTAAAAACCCGCTTTTTTTACGCTTTTTTGCTAAAACTCCAAAAACGCCACAAAACGAAAAGTACATGAGTTAGGGCGGAGTTAGGGCGAAAGTTAGGGCAAAAAAACACTCATTTGCGTACCTATGTAAATGAATAAATGTTAAAATCGTACTTGTTTTATGCGATTGGTTGACCTTTATTACCGTATTTATAAAGAGTTAAGACACGGATATAATAATGCAATTGTTTAATAGTGAATCTTTTATGTGATTTATGGTTAAAAATCGTGCGTTTTTTTACTTAGATATGTTAAAAATCAATTAAGGTTCTGGCTCTGCAACCATAGGATATGTAGTAGAGTTGCTTTTATTCTTAATCTCCTCTTTTAACTCTTCAATTTCCCTCTTTAAAACAGCGTTTTCGGCTGATAAATCCTTTACCTCTTTTATCAGCTTATCCATAATAGTGGTGTCAGTGGCTTGAAATGGTGCAGAAACAGGAGTATCTGTTTTTAGCATTTCTCCAGCACCTGTTAAAAGCCATTCCGCATTATATAGGGGATAATTATCAACTATCTCTGCAATCCATTTTGCTTGAATATCAGTATTGTTCTTCAAAGCTCTTGATAAAACTCCCTTGCTTGCTCCAATAATGCGCTCAAGTTCAGTTATTGTTATATTCTCATTAACAGCCAAATGCGCTATTCTTTTCAAAATATTTGTCATTTTAGTTGAAAATTATCATCGTTTTGTTTTGATGGTTGAAAATTATCTTCTATATTTGCGATGTGTTTCAATTTGAAACAACGGCATAAAGGTATATAATTTTTCAAAAACAAAGAATAATGGAAAAAACAATCATAAAAGTTGACTATTCGGTACGCAAAGAGATAATGAAAATATTTGACGTATCGTACCCAACCATTAGAAGAGCTTTAAACGGAACGACCAACACCGAGTTGGCAAAAAAAATCCGCAAAGTAGCACTCATTAAGGGTGGAGTTGAACTAAAAGTAGTGGAAAAACAAAACATCTAAATAGCAATTTTCCGAATGGCATACTCCCCGGTTCGAGTCCGGGGCGGAAGCAAAAAGCAAAATCAAATGTATAAAGATATAGACGGTACTTTGGTAATATCTGTAAACGACTGGATTAATGCAGGATTGACATACAACCAATTCAATCATGATTCTAAAAACGGCTATCTCTCTATCCATCGTCGTGGTCTTAACGGCAATACACTTATTGATGTTAGAAGTATCACTCGCCCGGAAAGGATTGCAGTATTGGAGCAGGCATACGGGAAAATTGAAAAAGAGGCAGCTAAATCGGCTTTTTATATGGAACTTGACACAAAAGCACGAGAATTTTATATAAGCTACAGGAAAGTTGACGGCTCCCCTTTAGAGCCTGAACAAATAGAGTGGTACACGAATAAAGCTTCAATATTTGAGGGATTAAAACGTGGATTAGAGAAGCAAAAAACAGAGCGCGCACGAGCTGGTAGGCGAATGAAAATGGGTAAGTTTTATCAACTTGCTACCGATTGGTTTAACGAACAGTGTACCGAGTATCCTGTAGGAAAAAGAAACGAAATAACCAATGTCCGTGCTTTTGAAAGAGCATTTAAAAGATATTTAAACGAAGATTACGGCTCATTGATACATGGAAATATTGGTAACGATGGTGCTCGTGTGGTATCTGTGAAAATGGAGCGTCTGTTTCAAGCGATATACAGAAACAACAAAAAGCCATTTGTTAACGAGGTACACTCGCTTTACTTGGAGTTTGTTAGTGGAACTAAGGAGCTTATTGATAAAGAGACAGGCGAGGTCTACAATCCTGAGGAATTCCGCCATAAAGGTCGTGCATTAGAAGTGTCGGAGAGCACAATTCGAGAGTATTTGAAAGATCCGGTAAACTACACTTCGACTTATTCTGACAGAAACGGAAACTTCGATTATGTAAACAAAATGCGACCGAAGCATAAACGCAAACTCGGCAGATACACACTTAGTAAGATATCTATGGACGACGTTGCACTTAGTCGCAAATCTGTTCGTGGATGGGTTTATAAGTATATTGCTGTTGATGTGGTATCGGGATATTGGTTCCGACCTGCTTATGTGGTTGGCAAACCCACCATTGCTTTAGTAGAGGAGGCATTCCGCAATATGTTTTGCGAATTAATTGAACTGGGACTACCAATGCCGGGCGAGCTTGAGGTGGAAAACCACTTAATGAAAGACATACCATATCTAAATGAGCTATTCCCATTCGTGCGGTTCTGTACCTCTGCAACCGAAAAACGTGCCGAGCATAAGATTAAGGAGTTCAAATACGGAGCATCTAAACGTGCAGGTCACACTTTCGGGCGGTGGTATGCTAAAAACGAGGCTTACAGAAGTGTGCGTAATAAAGTCAAAGGCGATTTTGTAGAGCCTGAATATCAACCACAAACCATAGTAGCAGACGATTTGCGCGATATTGAAACTCACAACAACGAGCTACACCCTCTACAAAAGAGATTCCCCGGAATGACAAGACGAGAAGTGTTCCTTGCAAACATTAATCCCGATTTGCGACCAATAGAACACTGGCACCTATACAAATTTATAGGTAATGAAACCGAAACATCAATTAACAAGAACGATTACTGCTTTGTACAGGAAGATAAGTTTGAGTTATCCGATTTCGAGAGCTTAAAACGTCTAAAATCAAACAACTACAATGTTACTGCTTACTGGTTGCCCGAAGCTGATGGATCAATTAACAGAGCATATCTATATCAAGGCGACACATATATTGGCGAGGTTCTAAACAGCAGAAACTTTGAGTATAACGAAAACAAAATTGAACAGACGGACGAGGACAGAGCTAATATTCTACGCCAAAACAAGAGAGTAGCTGAGTTCGACAAGTTTATTAGAAACAAACGCAAAGATATCCCGAAGGTTGAGGTTTATGATTCTGTTGAGATGAATGAGATACGCTCTGTAGAAGTAGAGATTATTGAGACTGAACAACCAAAAGGCTACGATGAAGATGAGTTTACAGATTTAGAAAATACTAACTGGGCAGCTATGGCTGTAGCCAATTTATAATAACAATAAAAGACCAAAAACATGATTACAACTGAATTTAAAGAGAAAATCCGCGAAGGTTTACAAAAGCGGTTATCGAATTTCACAAGTGCCAAGAAAATGGCTGTGAGCTTTGGAGTTAATCCATCGCAGTTAAGCCGTTTCTTAAATGGCGAATTAGACAATGTAATAAGCGATGCCAATCTTATAAGCATTGCACGTAAATTAGACGTAAATCTAAAAAACGAGGTGCCTTGGAAAACGGCAAATACGCCTGTTTTTCAGTTTATCACAGCACAATTGGAGATGTGTCAACGCGAGAGTGTGTCGGCAATGATTTGTGATTTGAGCGATATTGGCAAAACTTTCACAGCTCGCCACTATGCTAAAACACACAAAAACGTTGCATATATCGACTGCTCGCAGGTTAAAACAAAGCAAAAGCTAATCAAACAGATAGCCAAAGAATTCGGGGTGGGTACAACCGGAAAATATGCCGAAGTGTACGACGATTTGGTCTTTTATCTCAAAACACTGCCCACCCCTCTTATTATTCTTGACGAGGCAGGCGACCTGCAGTACGATGCCTTTCTTGAGATAAAAGCCCTGTGGAACGCAACCGAAATGGCATGCGGATATTATATGATGGGTGCCGAGGGATTGAAAAACAAAATGGAACGCTCGATTAACAATCGTAAAGTTGGTTACACGGAGCTATTCTCACGGTTTGGCAAACGTTATGGCAGGGCTATCCCTGAAGGAGAGCAAGGCAAAAACGTTTTGCGCGCTTCTGCAATGATGATTATAAAAGCCAACGCCAGCGACGACACTAATGTAAATAAGATATTGACAAGCACACTGGGCGAAGATGGTATTCCAAGTCTGCGCAGAATTAACAAGGAATTAGTAAAAACAGCGTAGCAATGGGAAAAAAGAGAGCCTTATCTATCGACAACGTTGCGAATGCGAAATTTAAAACTCTCGATTTTGATGGCGAGTGGCTTCAAGCTGTAGGCAAACCGGAGTTGACCGGAGCATGGTTTATTTACGGTGCGCCTAAACATGGTAAGACCACATTTGCTATGATGGCTGTTAAGTACCTTTCACAGTTTGAGCGTTGCGCCTACGATAGTATTGAGGAGGGACTGAGCCTGTCTATCCAAATGGCAATGGAACGTGTAAATATGAGTGAGGTGGGCGGTCGTGTTGTATTCTTAGATAAGATGCCGATTAATGAGTTATGCAACTATCTAAAAAGGCACAAAAGCCCTAATGTAGTGGTAATAGACAGTGTGCAGTTTGCCGAATTAACCTACGTGCAATACAAGCAAATGAAAGAGGGATTCCCTCGCAAGCTGTTTATTTACGTTAGTCACATCGATGGCAAACAGCCCGATGGACGTGTGGCTAAACGAATAATGCGCGATTCTAACATTGTATTTAGAATCGAAGGACACCGAGCTTTCCCTGTGGGCAGATACGGCGGAAATGGCACCATAGATATATGGGCAGAGCGCGCTAATGCGTACTGGGGATTAGAGCAATAACCAACTATTAATTAACACCAAAAAACATGAAAGCACCAGTTGTATATGTAAAGAAAAGAGCGGAGCTAAACGATATTAAAAAGCTCCACAAGGAACAATACGGCAACCGTGTATATCAAACCCATGCCGGTTGCTTATGCACAGAGCGACAAAGTCGAAAGGCTATAATTATTATCGATCCTGCGACCGAAGAGTTAGACCTTATGGTAATAAGGTGTAAAAGATGTCGGAGCAATGCGGAATTTGTAATGAATAGTGAGCAATGGAAACAGAAGCAAAAAAACGAGTATTCAGGAAACTAACTACCGTGACTCTTTTCGAGATTTTTGAAATCACGAAAGAGCAAAAGTTTACAACCTATCACGACAAAACGGTTAAAATTTAGATTATGAAACCACTACAAAAACAACAAAACCTAAGAACCTCCGCCCAAAACAAGCGGATACACTTCTTGCTTTCGTTCCTCAACATTGAGGATATGAAACCCAATCTCGCCTTGGAATACTCCAACGGGCGCACAAGTAGAACCAGCGAGCTAACCTTTATCGAAGCACAAAACATGATAAGAGGCTTAGAGCGCGTAATGAATGGCGAACGAGATGTTAAACCTGTCTATAGTAGCGAATTAGATAGGAAGCGAAAGGGAGTAATTAAAGCAATCTTCAAGTGGTACGAGAACCAAAGCCGTCAAGTATCGATGGCGTACGTTAAAGCAACTGCATGTAGAGCTGCAGGAGTTGACAATTTTAACAAAATCAGCGTGAGCTCTCTAACACGAATATACGCCGAGTTTTGCAGAAAACAGCGCGTGCAGGAGACAATGGAGAGTTTGCACGTTGACGTGGGGAGCAATTAGCAATTAAAAATTAACAATGTGTAATTATGAAAATAGAAGTATTAACAACAGCAAAAACGGTCGAGACAGTGAATTATATACTCGGACAAGCGATTGACGAGCTAATGCAAAGACCGCAAATTGCCAAACAAATGGATTTATCTGCAAAAGATGTAATCGGGGCAGAGCAGTTTAGACAAAGACTATTAAAGTCATATTTCAAACAATCAAAAAACACGAAAAAATGAGCAAAACACGAACAACCGAAGCGATTAGCACTGAGCTTGAGCAATTGACCAAAAGTATTGAAAAACGGCACGAGTGGCTGAACAATCCCACCAACCGAATGAGAGGAACATACACAGCAGTAGCCAACGATACTCGCAAAATGGAGCAACTGGCTGATGAGCTAAGACACGAATTGGAATACGCAACGACTAAATGTGAAAATTAAATAAAGTAGAACATTAATTAACAAATTTAACACTATGGCAAAAAGAGTAAGAAAGGTAGTTCACACAGGAATTACAACAGAACAAATGGAAACGGCGTTTTCAGAATACGCCACAGCTGACGCACGGTTGGCAAAAATTAACGCAGAATTAGATGTGCAAATCACAAAGTTGCGTGAAAAACGTGCAGACGAAATCTCACGTTTAACCGAGAAAAAGGAAAAAAACTTTGAGATAGTACAGGCGTTTGCGTTGGAGAACCGCGAGGAGCTGTTTTCAAAGAAAAAGAGTATTGAGGGTACACACGGAACCTACGGTTTTCGCACTGGCACTCCACAACTTAAACCACGTCGTGGTTTTACATGGGCAGCTGCATTAAACCTTATCAAAGAGTTTCTTCCCGACTATGTACGCATAAAAGAAGAACCTGCAAAAGATATGTTGCTTGCCGATAGAAATGTCGAAGAAGTAGCAGCAGAATTTGAAAAATGTGGCATCCAAGTGGTGCAAGACGAAACCTTTTTCATTGAGTTGAAAAAAGAGGATACTCCGGCAGTTGTTTAAAGGTTAAGGTAGAAAGTAGAAATGTATTACAAATTAACAAATAAGGAAAGTTTATTCTACAAGCAACTCTACGAGATGAGATCCAGAGAACTTGGGATAGAAAAAGAAAATTATACACTCATAAAACAACGCTATCCCAAGTGGAATGGTCACTTTTTGGGTTGGAAGGGACAACAAAACTTTGATAGAACTACTAAGTATGTCGGATTAGGCTTTGATAATGTTGAAGATGTTGACTTAAAAGTATTTAAACCCGACAAAAACAATGATGGTTTTTATGTCCCTAACAAAAGGACAAAAGCTGGCAAGGCTTGTAGTGAGTTCTTTAATAGTTTAAAGAGAAGTAGCTATTTTGATTTCATGGATATTGTTTTTGGCAGTGATGTTTGTTATAACAGATTTGTTTTTCCTTTTATGGAAATAGGAGCTGATGATAATCTATACTTCTATCTTGACGACAAAATGAAGTTGCCGGAAGACTTTATAGAAATTACGAGTATAGAGTTTAAGCAATGCAAAACTGTTAAATGTGACAACAAACAAGCAATTACTAAATAGCTTTTAATTTCTAAAACATGGACGGACAGTTAACCATAGGCGCAAAAACCATATTCGACAAAGCAAAACTTTATGCACACACAAAGGTCGCAGTCGAAAAGGATATGGTATGCTCCGTCCATGAACTTAGAAAATGGGCTGAAAAGGATTATTTGGCAGGTTACCACGAGGCAACCCGTTGGCGCGATTTAGTCATAGAGTTGCCTCCCGCAGATGAGAAAGTGTTGTTGAAATACAACGACACTGTAAAAATAGGCTACAGATACAAAGACAACAGCTGGCATATCGAGGGCTTAGGTAAGGTCGATGTTGGAAAAATTATGGGATGGAAAGCGATAATCAATTAGCAATTTTGTACATGGAACAATTACAATCTTTAATGAACGACATTTCAGAGTGGTCGGATTCAACTTTTGGTGATGCACAAAGAAACCCCGGAATAGTTTACCATCTTAAAATGGAGGCTGACGAACTTATTGAGGCTTTGGACAAATCAGCTTTATTGGGTGCTGATTTGTCGGTTGGTATTGGCGAATATGGAAGACAAGTAAAAAAAACAAAAATGGAATTTGCAGATTGTTTTATGCTTTTACTTGACTCAGCCTCACATTTTCACTTATCTGCAGAGGAGCTTATTGAAACAACGAGAAAAAAACTTGAAATCAATAAAAAAAGAAAGTGGGGAAAACCTGATAAAAACGGAGTAGTTGAACATATTAGGGAATAAATCAGTAATAAACAATTAACAAACTTTCAATTATGGCAAAAGAAATAACACCATTTAGCAACGGAACTGAATTTATGTGGTGGACTGACAGAAATTGCGACCATTGCCAAAGATATGAAAACGAGAGTACTAAAATCGAAGATGCGGGCTGTCCGCTTATTTTCTCAATCGAGCTTGCAAGCGTAACAGACGGCAAAATTACTCTCGACATCGCCCAAAGAATAGGGCTTGACAGCAACAACCGATTGTCAACCTTTTGCAAAGAGTTTGAACCAAAAATTAATTAATACTTAGTGTAAATTAAAATTTTAATTCACATGATTATAGCAATAGACTTCGACGGCACACTACACTTAGGTAAGTTCCCCACCATAGGAACACCTGTGCCCGATGCCATTAAAGTAATGAAACAGCTAAAAACTGACGGGCATTACTTGATAATTAACACCGCCCGAACAGGAGACGACCTGCTAAACGCAATTAACTGGCTGTTAGAAATGGGCATTCCGTTCGATAGGGTCAATGACAACGAACCCGAAAACGTGCGAAAATACGGCAGTAACTGCCGAAAGATTTACGCGCACGTCTATATCGATGACAAACAAGTAGGTGGCTTGCCACCTTGGAATGAGATTTATGAATTAATAAACTTTCAATATTAAATTCAATAACCTTTCATTTTTACCTTTTAACTTTTAACTCAAAATGGCTTACAACAACGAAAACCGCCTAAAACGTATAGTAGAAATTCAAAACATAGTTTTGGAGCATACCAAGCGTGGCGTGTCGCAAAAGTGGGTGTATGAAAACATCATTTACCCGCGATTTCTTATCTCCTATTCATGCTTCAACGACTATTTGACAATAAACGCTAAAGCAGAGCTTAAACGACTTCAAGAGCAAAAAGAGAAAGCTGAGGAGTTTGAAAAGAAACAATTGAGATTAGACCTATGACACTCGAAGGATTTCAAAACTATTTAAAAGAGCTTGAAAAAGAGTTTCAGGAGCTATATTCAAAAGTAGCTCCACGAGCTGCAGGTTCGATAGCCGTTAGGCTTTTTAAAAGAAATTTTGAAAACGAGGGTTTTTTCGGGAAACGTTGGAAAACCGTTAAACGTCTGAGAAAAACAAAAAAAGGTTCAGATAAAAATAGAAGAGGAGTAAAAGGAAGTTCAGGTAAAGCAGAAACACGCCGAAAAATATTGGCAGGCGAAACAGGCGATTTAAGACGTAGTATTAGCTTCAAAGCCGATGATTCGGGAGAGACTACCATCTTCACAAACCCGGAAAGTTTTGAATCTAAAGAGCCTTACGGAAGAGTACACAACGAAGGCTTACGTGCAGGTAGAGGTAAAGGTTTTACAATGCCAAAACGTCAATTCGCAGGAGACCACCCAGAGCTAAGAAAAGCAATAATTATGGAGATTGAAAAGAAAATCAAAGAAATAGTAAATAAATAAGCCATTATGAGAAAACAATTGTATTTAGACATCAAAGAACGCTTGCTAACAATCAAAGACGAACACGGCGAGCCACTATTTAAACACTTCGACCTATGGAACAGGCAGGTTGAGTTTATTGAGGAGGAGACACCTTTTAAGTGTCCAGCTGTATTTATTGAGTTTGGTGTAATGGCGTGGCGTACAGCTATGAATCGCGTACAAGATTGCGAACTGACAGTGACATTACATATAGTAACGGAGTGGTATGCAGATACGTCTCACTATTCTCCAACTGAGCAACAATCCTTGAGTTTTTTAGACACTGCCGATCTTGTTGTTGCAACCATGCAAAACTTCCACACTGACAATATGAATGCTTGGATGCGCTCTCGTAGTATCACTAACCATAATCACGAACATTATGTTGATAGTATTGAGGAGTTTGTTTGTAACCTTCGTGACTTCTCGGCAGTACCACAAAGAGCAGTAGTAAGCGATTTGAGACCTAAAATTAACAATGAATAATTAACGAATGAAAAGCCCGACTATCAGATTAAATAAAAATAATGCTGCTTAAAATAGCAATTTATAAAGATTCTTCTTGTAATATTCATTAAAAACATCTTCAGTAAACATAACAAACTTTTGTTGCATTTCTTTTGTAATTATTGTTTGATAAGAACATCTCATTTTTGCAGCATCGTATATATCTTCTTTTAGAGTATCAAACAACTTCATAAATATTCTCTCGTACTCGTCTTGAGTTTTTGGTTTGTTAATCTTTTTTAAAGCCCTTTCAAAATTTGTTTGCCCTGTGTACCACATAGGTTTTCTTATTTTATACAAATCTTTAAAAAGTTCCATGTCTGAATGAAATGTGAAATTATGAGTAATAAAGAAAAAGGCGGACAGAGATGAATAATAAAAGTAGTCTTCAAGCATATTGCTTTTATAAAATATAGACGAAAATTTTTTATAGGTCGCACCGAGTGAGTTGTATGGTAATTCCCTTTGCATTTCGCATGGTATTATTTTGTCTCTATATACAGCAATAGCCTCATTAGTTCTTCCTGCATAAAGCAGATAGGAAGAGAGCTTAAAAGAATCCCCATAACCTAATTCGTTTGCTTCCTTTATTTTTTCTATTGCTAAATCAATATTTTCGTTTTTTAATGAGGTTGCTTCCTTTAATAAGCTTCTTGATTTTTCCATTGTTAAATCAATGTCTTCATTTTTTAATAAGGTTGCTTCTTCCATTGCTACAACGGCATCTACATAATCCGATTTATGGTCGTAGCTTTCTTCATTATTAACCTTAGAATTAATGCTAAAGTTTTCTTCTTCAGAATGATTATGAAGCACATTTGAACCGAACACTTTTTTTATTTTTCCCCAAATATTCATATATATAGTTTTTTGCAAAAATAGAAAGAAAAAGATTAATGAATAACAAAAAAGCCCCACGTTTGGGGCTTTGTTGTTTGCTTAGTCAGTTTAATTTTTAAAAATTGCTAATCAACAGGATAGCAAAAAGGAACGGTATTAAAGGTTGTAAACGAACTATACAACGTAACTTGGCCGTTAGTTTTAATGCTCCCCATTCGGAATTCTTTATTTTCGTCGTCATATATAACGAATACAATATTATGTTTTGGTCTAAAACCCATGGGCATTGTGTATGTTACACCTGTTATATAACCAACAGGGGTTTCTTCAAACATAGCATATAGTCTATCTATATAAACCATATATTTTCCATTAGAGTAACGCTTATAGTATGTTATGCCTCCTTCTATAAAACCTTCACCACCATTCATAAAACATCCGACGCTAAGACTAGCATTCTCTTGACCTTCTGGTGGAATAATAGGGCTTATAAGATTTTTTAATATGTTTTCAACTCTATTTTCGCTACTAACAACAACTCCAACACTAGGAGCATCTGCGCTCCCTTTAAAACTTCCTATAGGCTGTAAATATGTCTGACGGATTATAAATCCGCCCACATTTGTTTTAAATTGTTTGTTTCCCCTCTCGTCATATGCAGCCTCTTTTTCTATATATAGAAATTCGGGAGGTGTTCCAGAATGTGTAACTTTTTGGCTTCCCGGAACATACACAATCTCGCCATTTAATACAACATATCCACTGCTTATTTGAACATAATAACTATAATTAGTCAAATTGCACCCTGTCAATATAGCGTTGGTTATGTTTACACCTGCAAGAAGCTGTTTGAAACCTTCAAAATAACCATCTTGCATAAATTTTAGGTCGCTTTGCCATAACGGCATATAACTCCCATCTTCAAATACTACAAGTCTGTTCATGTTTTATTCATTTATGATTTAATTGCCATTGAAATATTGTTTAATAACGTTTTGAATTAAACCTACCTCCCAATACTCTCATCGAGCCCGCTGCGATTGTTTCTGTTTTTCTCTGTATCCACCACACACCACCCTCAACGGCATCGGGACCATCGGCGGGAGCTCTCATTTGTGGAGCAAGCATTAAAAACTGCTCTTCTAATCGTTTGAAGTGTGGGTTTTCCTTTTTATCGGAGTTGAGCATAAGTCTGCCTTGCGAGTGCAGAGGTTCTAAGTTGCCCTCGATACGGCTAAACTTTTCGGGCTTTTTTCGGTCGTCCGGCACAAGGTTAACGTGTTTTCCTGCCTTTGCCATATCAGCCACAAGAGGCAGGATAACCTGTT